>ERZ1046740.148-NODE-148-length-59454-cov-8.100187_pt1 | contig 59454 bp, 58 predicted proteins | sample MGYA00383093_ERZ1046740 | MGnify/ENA primary metagenome ERZ1046740 (study PRJEB29581, sample SAMEA5548363) | metagenome | biome: marine; feature: coastal; material: water | depth 25 m | study: Short-term variability in the microbial, nano- and picoplankton... | reverse complement strand
CCATTTCATCATTGAACGGAATACTGGTGAAGAAACGAGTGGGTCAATACAATAATCATCTAGTCCAAACGCTTGCAAGGAACTTCGCAATTCTGCTTCACTTCCACCAGGGGCAACACCAGAAATATCAATGAGGCGATTGTAACCTTCCAATCGAGTTCTTGACGGTGGAGGTCCGTCTGGATTTGCAATCTTATAACATGGATGACAAAGGGTGTGTGAGTCTATTACAGTCATCTGTCCACAGAATGGTGTTGAACAGAGAACCCCTCCTCTTCTTTCTTGCCGAGGAGAATGATGATGAGAACCGCCCCCAGCAGTAGTAGAGGGATTAAGTATAGATTTTATGAAGTCTAAAAATCCCATTTTTATCAACTCGTGACTGCGGGGCTGCCCGTACCCCACAGTCGGTTGGATTCTGGTCAAATTGACTAAGGTCATAGCCGTTAAGCTCTCTTGGGCAGTAAGAAGTAGTGTGAGTCGGCATATAATAATCACGCTTTGACAACTACTCGCATCGCCGGTTCTGGACGACCTGCAACTTCATCATCACCCGAATCAATGACAACTCCTAGTCGGCTTAAGACCTCAAGATGTGTTGCAGACCACGGAACTTTTGTTTCAATATTAGTACTACTTTCCAATTCACCAGTATAGGCGATTTCATCTTCTATCTCTTCTTCACCTTCTGTTTGTGATGTAATATCGGTCCAATAATGACCCAACATTCCAATCTCGGTTGCAAGTGGACGTAATCCTAAGGATGGAAGATGTTTGCGAAGTTGTTCGGTTGGTATAGCACGTGGAATAATCAATAAATCATGATTTCCTTTTTTGAAATGGTGAATTGGTGACCAGCCCTTTTGGCTAACAATGTTGGTGAGATTTACAGTTTGGGCATCTTTCCAATTAGTAGGTAACCAAGCCATCAATGCGCTCCTACCTTTGGTACCGACAACTTGACTGCTCACCTGTAATGCAGTAGTTTTGATTTCTTGGCCCGTCAATTTTTTCCCAGCCTCAGTAGCCTTGATTGCTTTGGAACGGGAAAATGGATTCAGAATCTTTTTCTTTAGTATTGAAAGAGTTTCTTTCATTGTAATAGGCCAATATGGCATCGAGATTGCCCGTTGATGTCGAGGTATTGTTTGCTTCCATTTCTTTAGAGGTATAGCAAGTTTTTCTCTTGAGATTCGTGTACAACACCATCCGGTTGTACCATGAAGAGAGCCTGGGAGTCTGATGATACGCCGAGTATCAGCAGTCACCGTTTTGTCAACAGGGAATCCTGCTTCTAATACTCGGCTAAGAAGAGATTGGCGTGATTCGCGCACCATTTGTTCACGCTCGCGTGGTTCGGGAATTCCGAATAATGAACGGTCAGTATCTTTGAGAACTAAATGGAATCCTTTTCCTCCACTATAACTGATATATTGCAAATCAAGATTCTCATTTTCATCAAGCCATTTGAGCAGGTTGTGTGTGGCTTGTCTTGCTCGTTCTAAGCGTCTATAACAGAACGGGCGAAAATCAATATCGAAAACTACCAGATGATCTATCAGGATTGGCGAAGGTACATCGGTATCTTTGAGTCGTGGAAGTTCAACAGGATTCAACCAAGCAGAAGTTCCGATGTATAGGTCACGCGGAGCATTGTGTTTGAACAATTTACGAAGTGAAGATTCATTGCTAATTTGTCTTCCTGATGTAACCCATCTTCCATTGAGTAAACGCCAACGAAATTGATGACGAGACGACTTTTCAAGCCATTGAAAATCTAATTGCGCAGATTGATACCACGCATTCAGTTCTTCTTGAGAAAGCATCTGTACCGGCCTAACGAATACATCAATGTCAATTTTTTCATTGAATGATTTTGTGGTTTGAATTAACTCAAGGTTGGTGAATATACCACTCGCTACCGCTTCCTTGTAGGCGATACCAATTGGTTCCGTTTTCTTCAGTAAACCATTCATATCCATGTTCATCGGTTGACGTAGGAGTTGCATCTATCGCTGGAGTAAATGGTTGACTTGGTAGAACTGTCATTGGTTGTTCCTCAACTATCTCTTGTTCAATCGGTTGTTGCGATTGGTCAAATGCTGAGTCGAATGATTTTGTATCATCTCTAACTTCATCTGGTTTCCTTAGTTTCAAGTATCCAATTGTTCCAATAATTGCGAATACAACGAGTATTGCAATGATGATTCCGGTCATTCCTGTTGTGGAAGATGATGTGCCTTCAGTTGTTGTTTTTGCATTATTATCGTCTTGTTGCTGTTGCTGTGAAATGATTGTAAACGATGTTGAAGATTGATTTAAAACTGAAACGTCACCAATGCGATTAGTAATGGAAAGAACCCAAGGTTGACTCCAAGTTCCTTCTTCAAATCCTGTATTGATTAGTAGAGATAATTCAAGTTGTCCTTGAGCTGGAAGTTCTCCCTCTAAATTAGCGTCCTGGATGAAAGATATTGGCTGTAATGCAGATAATGATACATGCATTGAATAGACTCCATCAGTATTGATGATAATACAACTTACCAGAGTTTCGCTTGCATTCATTTGTAGTGATTGTGCCACCTCAGTACACTGAACATCCACATTGTACTCTATTGCAGAAGATGCATCTATCGTATTGGAATATTGTTCACATTCTGTAGTATCTGTAGCATCACAGACCCAAACCTGTACTTCAATTGAGTTCTGTAATAATGAGGATAAAGAAGTTTCAAGTGACCAATTTCCATCTTGGATTGATCGATTGTCAATGAGTGTCGTACCCTCACTAGTAATCGTTACCAAACCTTCTGCAAAGCGGAATTGGTGTTGGCCTGAGATTGTTAAATTCAAATTGCCTGAATCAAAATCCCATGTATCAATATCTCCTGAAACTAGAGGAGCCAATGGAATTATTTCAACCATTGAAGACGTGGATGTCGTTTGTAATGGGTTTCCATATCCATCAAAGAGGAATACTGTAAATTCATAATAGCCAATATTCCAATCTGTAGTTTGGAATAGAAGCGAAGACATTCCTGTATTGATTGGAGAAACGGTTTGGTTTGCGACAATGTTGCCATTGAATGAAGCAACAACATAGCCATTTATCAGCTCATTTTGCTCACTCAACCATTCTAATTGCACTATTATGTCATCACCAATTAACACAATCTCATCGTGATTGATTGCTGTTAGAACTGGCCCTGTTGCATCAACCAAACTGAAGGAATAGTCAACACCACTTTTGAGTCCATCAAAATCTTCAGCCATCTGTCCAGATGTCTCTGAAATATCAACCTCTAATTCCCATGTCTTCAAGTCGCCACGATTTGGGGTCCAAAGTGCTGTGTAAGCACTTTCGTTTTCATCCCACGTAAGCATAATCAATGCTGAATTTCCTTGTGACGGAGTTAAGGTAACAGAAGCTAACAAATCACTTCTATTATGCTGAGCAGTGACTGAAAACATGAACCCTTCATCGTGTAATTCCCATGTACTGTAATCTTCAGATTCAGATAATGCACTATGAGTGTCATTCGCCGCTGTCATCGATACTGAATTGACTGAAGGGAAAGCAGGTCCGATATCAAATTCATAAGCACGCTCAACAAATAACATATTGCCATGCACATCAACCAGTTCTAATGCAATGTAGTTGTGTGTTGTAGAAGTAGGGTCATAACCAGTTGGATTGAATGAGGTGACATATCTTCCTAAGGCGGAGAAATATGTTAACGAATTTGTTGTTGCTGGCTTGGTACTATCTCCTTGATGAATCCAGATTGAGCCAGTCATTGTTGTTTCTCCGATGACATCGCCTACCGTGACTGCAAATGAATCTCCAACTCGAATATTTTGTCCAATATTCCCGCCAATTCTGTGATCAACAGAGGCGATTTGAGGAGGAATGTCATCAATCCACTGAACTGACAAATCCTTGAGTGTCACCTCATAGTTTTGGAAATTAAATGGAACTGTATCTCCTGAAACTTGTATAATGTATTGAGGCAAACAAGATGATGTTGCATTGTACCAATCATAACAAGCTGCAAATGCATATTGTGTTAAGGTAGAAGTCAAATCGAGAGTATGCGTCCATGACCAAGACATTTGAGAATGTATAGCATCCAATTGAACCGCCATAGTTGTTGAAATGTTGAAAACTAGTTGACTCATTTCTACGCCATCGGCTCCAACCGTACCAATACTAGGCCATGAATTGATTAATTGTTGAGATGTGAATTCAACATCAACTCCGCTTAATTCTGAATCCATAACACCAGAATATACTATCAAGCCGCCTAACTGAACCTCAATTGTATCAGTAGCAGAATTAGTTGGCCAACCAATCCACAAATTGAGAGATGATGTTGGAATTGAATTTGTTGGGATTGAAATGTTAACTGTGTGTGAATTAGAATTACTAACAATTGTAGCAACATTTGAATGTCCAATATTTTGAGAAAGTGGGCCCAATAGTGTGCTTCCGCCTGGCATCGTCATCTCAAGATTATTGAGAACATGTGCATCGTCCCAGAATATTGTATAGTCGCTCAGTTCGGGAGAAAGAGCACCAGTTCGATTGAATTGATAGGAAAATTGTAAGGCGGTTAATCGCGGTAATATTTGTGATGATATATTGCCTATATTCCAATCACTCCAGTCAGTGGAAGTATCTGTTGTTAAGCCAGAAATTGTGTACCTATATTTGAATATTAAACTTGAATTAACTGGAATTGTTGAAGTGTGATTTATCCATCCATCAACAATTTGTCCACCGTTTGGTGACCATGCATCGGTAATGAAAGTACCATCATTCTGATTAGTCCCACTGACTGTATAACCTGCCCAAGTAGAGGAACTGCTAGCTCCTGCTGACCCTGAAGCCCCTACAGTTCCAGCTGAGCCGGTTCCATATGGTTGACCTCCATTGCCGCCACTGCCACCAGAAACAGAAATGGTCCCTTGATTGTTAAAATTGGACACTTGAGTCATGATACTAATACGGCCACCAGCACCACCGCCGCCGCCATCTCCACCATCGTACAAACCGATGCAGGCACCTGTACAGTAACTACTGGCACCATCTCCGCCATCTCCGCCAATTGCTTGAATAATACCGCCTAGGCCGACATTTACTGTATTTGCTTTAATGAAAATTGAACCTCCACTTCCACCGCCAGCACCAGAACCACCAGGTCCTGAACCACCAGAAATTGCTTGACCATTTGCACCATTTCCTCCATCGGATTTGATTGTACCATTAACATCGATTTGGTCTGCGATTATTCGAATATATCCGCCACCCTTTCCTCCAACTGCTGTAGCATGATTTGAACTACTAACCGAGCCACCTTGTGAGCCTGATTCGGTTGAGTTGCCATAACTGGAACCACCGTTACCTCCAGCGCCGCCGCCGCCACCGCCGCTACCGCCATGGCCTGCGCCACCGCCGCCATCACTGTTTCCAGAAGTCCCTGCAATTGTTGAACCCCCTACGCCAGTACCGCTACCACTTATTGCGTTTGCAGAAATTGTTGTTCCTGCTGCAACAACCAGTACTCTAACTGTAATCGTTAGACTCCCAGTAGCAGATATTGAACCACATGTTTGGATTCCGCAACGTAAATCAAGAGTATCATAGCTATGTGTACCTGACCACTGTACTCCATTCAATATTGTTGTTGAATTATTTCCAGACCCTGGTGGCCCTGAATTAGAATTCAATAATTCAACACCCGCAGGAGTAACATATGTGTCGTTGAGTGTTCCAATCGTTTGAGCATTGACCATATTATGATACATGGTTTGAGTAGTAGAATATGGTAACACTTCTACTCCAACGCTTGCATTGAGTAAGCGGTGCCCATCCAGATGAGGGAAGATAGCAGAACCGCCCATATCGGCCATTATTGTAGTAGTTGATGAACCACTGGAGAATGTGTTAGCATCGATGATTTGACTAGCCTCTGATGTGGTTTCAATTTCTAAAAACTCAGGTTCCATAAATAATGGAGATATTGATGTTATCAAAAGAAGAATACTCAAAAAAATAACTTTCCTATTGCAAGCATTATTTCCCATAATAAGGGCCCAAAGATGGCTCTTAATAGGGTTTTTATAAAATTAAGAATTTTTTAATTAATAAATCTCTTTTTCTTGACGCCAAATTACTAAACAAAAAACAGTAGTAATTATCAGCATTCCAAGAATTGCAATAACTGAATTTACTCCTTTTCCACCTTGGGCGATGATAACTTCATCAGAATTATCTACTGTACTATTGCGATCCCACAGGGCCATCGTAGCAATAACATCCATTCCTGTTTGTAGGCCGGATTCAACATTTGTTCTTCCTCCGGCCATTGTGTTAAGCGTCGTTACCGAATCCGATTGAGCGTGTTTTGGAGTCTGTTCGCAGGTGTCTGCTTCCTCGTGAATATATTGATGCTGACCTCTTAACCAAGTTGCAGCATATCCATTCATAATGAAATTGAAATGGTCCGAATTACCTTTAGTATCATCAATGACCTTAACCCACTCGGTTGGATGACTTAGATTGGAATTGATTTCTGTCAATTGACTTTGCAATACTGCAGCATTAGTCTCCATCTGCTCAGTTACCTCCAATCCGCGGTCTTCATAATATGACCAATCATCAATCGGTGAAGTGAACATGTATAATGTCCAATAATCTTCATCACAACCAGTTATTTGCATCGCTGTTGGCATCTCAACTGGCCAATTAAGGGCAAACATATCCAAGTTCATGTAAGTGACTTTTACATCTGAAGGAATTTGTTGTTCAACAAAATGTAAACTACCCATTCCACCCCCTTCCGAAGAACCACTGCCTTGCCACTCTTCATAATCCCACCAAGCTAATTTCCAAGTGTGTTCAGGAGTAATATTCCATTGTGCAAATGTTCGGGCCAATTCCAATAATGCTCCAGAACCTGTTGCATCATCATATGCTCCAGAAGAAGAACATGTCGGATATGTCAATCCAATTAATGGAGGTGGAGAATAACAAATTGCATCATGATGCGCTCCGACAACAATCCAATCGTTTTCCAAAGTTCCATTGATTGTAACAACAATATTTTGACAATTATCACACTCGTCAGTTGTGAAAGATTGCCGTTCAACTTGATAGCCGTATGATTCTAATTGAGCGGCAATCCAATTGCGTGAGTTTTCATTGGCTGTAGTATCAATTTTACGATAACCAAATTGAGTCATTGTTACCAAATTATCGTATGCAGTACTTCCTTCGGGCCAATCGGTAACCTCTGGTGCAGACGATTCATTTTGAATCTGATTACCGATACTTCCTTGGAGAAATGATAAAAGAAAAATAAACAAAATGAATAACGCCATTCTGTTTCGCATATTATTGGCTATCTTTAATCACATTTTATAGTTGCATCCGTTTTTCAGTAATACAATGGATTAACAAAGGAAGAGGTTATTGCTTTTTACGATGACAAAGTCAACAGGTGTTTTTGCACTTTGCGGAAGGGTAAATTTACTCGCAAAATCGCATTGTTCACGAGGGAGTCATACCACGCGGTTAAGTATGGTAAGTGAAGCCTTGAGGTATAGGAAGTGAATGGATGGGACCGAACACATCTTCCAAGGCTAGTGCCAGTGGACAAGACAAAGCACTTGCAGATATGATTCAAGGCTTACGCGACGAAACTGTATCCAAAGGTGCTACTGCCCTTATGGACGAAGATTTAGGCTCATTTGGTGTGCCAAATCCACGCATAATGATAGTAGGTTGTGGGGGCTCAGGAAATAATACTCTAAATCGAATAACTCACCTTGGTGTTGAAGGTGCAGTTACGGTTGCAATCAATACTGACAAGCAACATTTGGACCACACGAGAGCATTACAAAAATTACTCGTAGGCCGCCACATTACTCGCGGTTTGGGTGCTGGCGGAGACCCTTCTACTGGAAGGCGCTGTGCTGAAGCGGGAAGAGAGATGATCAAGAGAATAGTTGCCGGTGCTGATTTGGTTTTCATCGCTAGTGGATTAGGCGGAGGTTCGGGAACCGGAATTTGTCCAATCGTTGCTGAAGAAGCAAAAGCTGCTGGCGCATTGGTTGTTGGAATAGTTACAACTCCTTTCCATGTTGAACGCAGACAGAGAATGGCTCGTGCCCTAGAAGGATTAGAGTCATTACGAAGAATTGCAGATGCTGTATTGGTATTGGACAATAACAGACTATTACACTATGTTCCTAACTTGCCTTTGGATGAAGCATTTTCTATCATGGACCAATTGGTCGCTGAGATTGTCAAGGGAATTGTTGAAACAATTACCATGCCTTCACTAATCAATTTGGATTTTGCAGATGTAAGAGCGATTATGGCAAACGGTGGAGTGACTATGATGCTCTATGGTGAATCGGATAGAGGTCCAGAAGAAGTCGTTCATGAAGCCCTAAACCATCCATTATTAGATGTTGATATTTCTGGGGCAACTGGTGTTTTGATTCACGTTACTGGTGGCCAATATATGACTTTAGAGTCGGCCAGTCGAGTCGTTGATTTGCTAACTGCAAAGGTTAGTGAAGATGCAAATGTGATTTGGGGTGCACGACAAGATGCTGGATTTGGTGATACTATCAAAGTGATGGCAATTATTACCGGAGTTGGCGGTACAGATTTGAAAACTGCAAGAATGCAGCCTGATGCACTTGGAGATGCTCTTCGATTAACTCGTAATCAAAACGATGCAAATAGAGGAGACATGGGTTTCCAGCGATTTGACTGACTTTGTGGATTATTGCTACTATAGGCTGTTTATTGTCATATCATTAGTAAGCGTAAAATGAGACGACATACGCCATCAACACATGCGAGGTAAGACCATCGTAGTGATATTGCTTGTAGCAATGTTATTGACTCCAGTTCAAGCAGGTGATGTTTCAGTATCACAAAGCGATCCTGAAGATGACCCAAGACAACCATGTGAAGGAAATACTACTCTATATGTTTTCCATGATGGAATGAATAACGAGTGGAGTCATTTTAACAATACTGATGAAGATTCTACTGAAGAAAATGAGACTAGAGAAGATAAGGATAACGGAGTTATTGATATCAAATATAGATTCATGATGAAGCCAACTCTTGACAAGAGATTGAATATGACTGTTGGGGGAGAAATTCGTGGTAATTTCAATATTTATTACGAAGGCGATAACGAGAATGGTGGTGGTGGTAATTGTAATAATGATTGTGACTGGTTGAATATTTCTGTCTTCAAAGGCGCTGCTGAAATCCATAGGCATACTGAACAACCTTGGGTTGCAGGTAATTGGAAAAATATTATTTTCTCCTATACTATTACTGAAGAAGATGCAATTTGGGATTCGGTTAACGATAATCCAATTGTTGAAGTGACTATGAAAGTCAAGGGTGACGTTGCAAACCTCGGATTCACTGGAACTCCTGCAGCATTCGGTATGCAATTAGGTGCTGATGGGTCTGTAGAATTTCCAATAGATGATTCTTCTTGGAATGAGGATTTCCAAGCCGGTCTTGAGGAAGAACCACCTGCTGAAGATACTCCTGGATTTACATTGGTAGTTGCTTCAGCGGCTATTGCAATGGCTGTATTCATCAATGCAAAACCTGAAGAAGATGAATAATCTTCATTGTTTATTATCTGCCGTATAGAACTTTATTACCTAATATGATTAGGGCATTGTATGGGATATTCTGACATGACCCTTTTGGAACTGAAGGTACTTTGTAAAGAAAGAGGCTTGATGGTTTCAGGAAAGAAGGATGATGTGATTATTCGGCTGATGGAGAATGATGAAGCAATAGCACCTTCTAGCCAATTAATTTCCAATCACAGCAACCAATATATTCATCACAATGTTCAACAAGTTCTTGTTCCTAATGATAAAGATGTTTTGATGATACTTTTGGGTGTTAGCATCATCATCTATTCACTCTTCAGAATTTGGATGGGTTTTCTTTTCTTGATAAACGATTCTCAGGAACTCGCCTCAATTATAGCAATCGTGATCGGTTTTGCATTTATGACAGGAGGGGTATTGACGGCTATGAATTACAAAAATGGGTTGGCCATGACTTTGCTCGTCTTGTTATTTTCTGGGCTTCTAAGTTTAGTAGCCACTTCGATTTTTGGCGGTTTAACTCCACTAAGTGTTGATGTTGGCGATCATGAAATCACAAAAACAATCTCACTTATGTGCTCAGCCACGTGTTTGGTAATAGTTGGGATTCCATTTTTGATAAATATGGATTCAATGAAACCAGGGTTCCCCCCAGGTCTTGAAGATCTCTTTTCTTCTCAACGTTCAACAAATAATTCTACCCAGGGTGTGTCAAAAACCACCTATGAGTGCCCATCATGCAATCAGTCTTTGAGAATACCTTCAACATATTCTGGTCTAGCATCCTGTCCTAAATGTAAACAACAAATGGAAATATGAACACTGTTCAAATTTTATTCAAGGGCGTTTATTATCGAAGTAAGTTCTAATTCAACTGCTTGTTCATTCCCAGTTTTTAGATTCTTTAGCATAGCAGTTCCAGCCTCTAAATCTCTCGGTCCGATAACAAGAGTATATTTTGCTCCAATCTTATCAGCCCAATTGAAAGCCTTACCGATTTTTCTTCCACGTAATTCTAACTCCACCAATTGACCTGAATCTCGAAGTTGTGCAACGACATGAAGAATTGCTTGTGTATCAATGTTGAATGGAATTACTGCTATCAATCCTCTTCCATCTTCTTGGCCTATAACAACCTCATCTCTGCCTTCTGCTTCGGCTTGAGCCTCTAATGCCAACATTACTCTATCAAATCCAAGTCCAAAGCCACAACATGGGTCAAGATCTGCTAATCCAAACAAATGCATTAGGTTGTAACTTCCTCCACCCAATACTTGCCCTTCTCCACCCAATTCTTCAACTTGAACTTCAAACACCATTCCGGTGTAATAATCCAATCCACGTGCAACTGTCAAATCAACAGCTATACTAGGAGGGGTTACCGCAAGAGCAGAAATTGCATCTAAGGTAATTTTCAATTCATCAAGGGATTCTAGGGAAACACCTTCGAGTGCAGAAAGAATTTCTCTAGCAGGTTCAAGCGTTTCAACACCGCCTTGAAGTTGTGATAATTGACGAAGTGGTTCACTAAATGATGGATCTATTCCGATGCTTGAAAATAATTTAGCAAGTCCATCGTCATCTCCTTTGTCAAGGAATCTCATAGCACTTGCAATCGCAGGTTCACTAGCTCCTTGCTCAATTTGGTCTGACAAACCTAAGCCGGTTAATGCATCCTTTAAGATTCCAACATGACCAATACGTAATTGCCAATTCTTTAAGCCGGATGAATCTAACATATCTATCGCTAAAGCGATTACTTCTGCTTCTGCAATTGGGCCTGATGCACCAACTAATTCCACTCCGTACTGGAAGAATTCTCGATAACGCCCTTTTTTGAATTCTTCATAACGGTAGCACTGTCCAAAGTAAGACAAGCGAAGAGGCTTGGTATCCATTCGCATCTCTTCCGCGACCATTCGCATCACAGGTGCTGTTAATTCCGGCCTTAGCGTCAAAGGCCGTCCACCTTTGTCCTCAAAGGCATATAGTTGTGATACAACTCCATCACCAGACTTTGCAGTAAACAATTCAAGGGACTCGAAAATTGGTGTTTGAACTCTGTTAAAGCCATGCCTTCTGGCTCTTTCCTCAAGCAGTTGCTCCAAAGCCATACGACTCTTCATCACTGCAGGAGTGAAGTCGCGAGTACCGCGTGGTCTTTGCACCATATTACTAATCCAGCCGCCAACCATTCATCACCTCTTCGCTTTCAAATAGCAGCAAAGATGGATTTCTTTAATCAATCTCAATCATCATCTGATTCACAACGAGGTAAATCTTCCTCGGATTCATCTGCACAATCTGGGCAAACAACTGAAATGTTTCCGCCACAATATGTGAACGGGTATTCTTGACTTTTACATTCATTACAAAAATTTGTTAAGTGATCCCAGCAGACCACATCCCCACAAAATTCACAATTTCTTCTCTTATATCTTGGTGTGTCACAATCAACGATTGCACAGTCTGCATCTCCTATTGAGCCCATAACAAGATTGATGGGATTACTCAATAAAAAACTATCTCACCGCCAATATACAGCCCATTCGCTGTCTGCAACCACTTCTTGTTTTGAATTCCAAACCTCTAATTCGTCAGGGGTTTGTTGGCTTTCTGGAATAATTTCTTCTGTTGGAATTTCCTCTTCAACTTGAATTATAATTTGGGACAATTCTGGGGCTTGTGGTAATTGTGGATGTGGTATTTCTTCCATTGAATCTGACTGTGATAATTCACTTAATTTTTCGACTAACTTCCAATCCGGTGGTGCATTTGGAGACTCGATTAAGATGTCATCTATTTCTTCAACAATCACTTCACCATCTTGACGAACCTCAACTGGGGACTGTGTGTGCAGAACATCTGAATCATCTTCCTCTTGAAGGTCAGATTCATCGATTGAAGTTGGCCGGTTTTCAGAATTGGAATTTGTTTCTTCGAATGAAACTTTTTCTTGCCTTGGAGGTTTGTTAGAGTTAGTTGTGTCTATTGCTTCCATTCCCAATGAAGCCCAAGCATTACTGACTACACCTTGCTCTGGAGCTTGTGCCATAGCCTTTTTCTCAGCCATCATTCTTTGAGAGATTGCTTCTTCTTCGGCTTCGGCTTTTTCACGGGACATTTGTTCTTCTACAGCCCGCCACATTTTTCTTTCATGCCTCATCTTTGCTTTTCCTTCTTGATGTTCAATCATCTTTTCAGTTGGCCTATCGTATCTCTTCCAGAAGGCATATGATATCGCCAGAAATAAAATAGAGATAATTAATCCTGTTACAAGAGTTTGAACTAAATCTTCCAAATAGAACCACCTCTCACCTTCTTGGTTATGAAAATTCATTATGCTTCAGGAACTGATTCTCCAACTACTACTACCATTGGATCTTCACCACCAGGTAGCATTGAGATATCACAATCTGCACCTTCTGGCACATTTCTGTACAATGGCCTGCTGACTAATAATTTGTTCAATCCGATGAACAATCCACCAACTACACCCCAGAACATCAAAATGATACCTAAACCATGTGGATTAGCAGGATTCCAAACATCATCTGTATTTGCAATCATATCACCGAAATAAGATGCCATTAAAATGATGAAAAGAACTGGGAAGGCAATATAAATCAAGATATCCCAAATTCTGTTTACATGCATATCATTGTCTCCAGTATTGATGAAATCATTTCTAAATGCAGGCACACCGGTGGTTAGGTATCCTTTGAAACCTGGGTCTGCTAATCCTTGTTCAACATCAGCCTGCCACTTTTTGTAACCATATTGCCAAATAGTGTATGCAATAAATAATCCAGAGAACATTAGTCCATAGCCCCAAATGTGGTCTTGAACTTCTAAGAATTCAGGGAATGCTACTCCAGCAGAATCAAGTCTAATCCACATCACTGCTGAAGGTATTCCAAAGAAGAAGATTGCAGCACCGGTAATGAATACCGACGTTTTTCGGTCATATCCATGGTCAACGAAATTTCTCACACATAATTCAACAGTTGAAATCATTGAGGTCATAGCCGCAAAAGAAAGGGCGAGGAAGAAACCTGCCATCATGAAAAGAGGGCCAATATTACCACCAGGTGCTTGTGCGAACACTTCTGGTAGTGCTAGGAAGGTTATCGCTGATGAGCCTCCTGTTACAGTTGCTAATGGGTCATCGCTAACTGCAAAGATTGCAGATAATACTGCCAATCCTGCAATAATGGATATGCTATTATTTGCAAGACCCATTGTGAAAGCATTGAGGACAGTGTCTTCATCCTTGCTCATGTAAACTGCATAGGTAATACACATGCCCATTCCTGCTGAACAGGACCAAGCCGATTGGGATAATCCATTAATCCAAACCTCTGGTTCAAACAACATGTCAAAATCAACAGTAAACATGAACAGAGCCCCATCGAGGCTACCATCGGAAAGATCCATCCAAAGAGATAGGAACAATGTCAAGAATAACAATGCGAACAAAGAAACCATCAGATAGATGTTGACTTTTTCAATCGCTTTAGCACCTTTTAGAATTGCTGCCAATGTCAATACAATAACTAAGAATTGGAAAAATATTACTTGTCCTGAAGACTGTAGGAAAGCATTCCAAACTTCAGTTGTATCAACGCCTTCTCCATTGAGAGCACCTGTGATTCCAAGTTGGAAATATTTGATTGTCCATCCCGAAACAACAGCATAATAGAAACCAATTGCAGTTGAAATCCATGCAGTCCACAGACCCATCCATGCAAATTTCTTACCTGCAAATATTCTGAAAGTTCCAATAGTTCCAGTACGGCTACGCTTACCCATAGCATATTCTGCAATTACCAATGGAATTGACCAAGCGAATAAAAAGAATAGCCAAGGAATAAGGAATGTTCCTCCACCATTAGCTCCAACCATTCGCGGAAATCTCCAGATATTTCCAGTACCTATTGCAGCACCGATACTAGCGAAAATAAGACCCATACGGCCACTAAATTGGTCTGAACCGCCTTCCTCAGACATGTTTAGCCCTCCGTTTTCATTTCTTCTTCTAGAACTGCATCTGCTAAATCAATTAATTCTTCATCATCAGAGAGCATCATTCTTAGACATACTGCCAATCCTCCCCAGACAAAACTAGCGACGAAAACAAACAAAAAGAGCGAACCAATTACACTTCCATATGCTTCTCGGTATGAGAGGTCAAGAGTGTAATACGAACCTTGTTCTGGATATTCATACAAATCTCCACCAGAAAGTGTTCCTAGCATTACTTTGTAATGTAACTGTCCTGTGGTAGTTTCTGAAATACCCAATGATGCTCTCAGAATGGTTCCATTCTTTGATTCACCAATAACACAATTTTCGCTTTCAATGAGTTCAAAGGAAGCCATAGTCCATCCAGTTGTTGACCATTCACGAGGACCGTAATCGCTCTGCATACGACTTGGCTTTACAGTTCTCCACATAATATGTGAATCAGATGCATCTAAAGAATATGGGAAATTCTTGTCAATACACATATCGATTGGAATATTTCCTTCATCTGGGATATTTACTTGATCTGGAGTTTGTAATGATTGGTTTGTGACATCAGACATTGCCAAGTCAGCACGTTCTCTTGGGTTATCCGCAACTTCTGCCATGTAAAATGCAACACCAAGATTGCGTACAGCAATATGGTCTACATCGTCTTCATGCTGGTGGAATGCAGTTCCAATTTCCATAGTGTAACAATAAGAGCCATGAACTCCATAATGCCAATCACAGAAATCTCCAGATGTTGGATATAAGTCAGAAGATTGCATATTTGTATACTGAGTCATTTCTGCCATTTGATCACCATGATAGATTAATTGTTGGTGGTCAGGTGATTCACAACCAGTACAATGGCCCCATGGGTATAGTACTAATTCAGAATAAGAGTGGAAGGTCAATGTTGCCTTGAACTCGGATGAGAAGTCTCCATTGTCATCATTCATTTCTGTTAAATCTTGAATGAACTTTGTTTCTGGTTCAGAGTTTCCACCCCACCAATCTTCATCGGTTAGACCATCTGCATCGTCATCCTTTCCATCAACGTGATCTTCATTTATCTGTCCATCGCCATCGTTATCCTTATCATCAACGGGGCCGTTGTAAACATCATTATTGGTGCCATCCAGTTCACCTTCAGAGGGTGAACATGTGCCTGGAATTAGAGGACCTGTTGCACCCAAAGGCGCTCCCCATTCAAATTGATAATTCCGGTTTAGGTCAACACCATCACAGTCTTCATCGACCTCTTCAAACAAGTCTGGCAATGGAGTCACACCTGTGAATGTGTTATCTCTTAGATTCTTTCTCCAGCCACCTGAAGGACAAGTTTCCCAAGCAGGGGAAGGACAGAAAACTTCTCTGTCGTAAATATTTCCATCAACATTGAGCATCGGTATCAAATATATTTCTCTACGATCAACCAAATCTGTAATCCATTGTTCGGAATAATCTTCATCAACACCTAAATCACCAGCACCGCAAGGCGTTCCATCGCCATTGGAATCTTGGTAACTTGCATCTAGAGAAAGACAGTCTCCATCATCATCTAAGATTCCATCGCCATCTGCATCACCCCATGGGTCCTCGTCAACTTGGCCATCTCCATCGTTATCATATCCAATATTTCCATATGAAAATGCAATTACTTCCATTACCATGATTGGAGTTTGATAAGACATCCATTCTCTTGCGTGATGATTTCCAACAATCATCACATCGTGGCGGTCTGGGTAATTTCCATTATCTCCTACAAAGGGATTGTAATCTCCGCCTTTGACATTACCCGTTATTTTCAGCCAAGGAGAGGAATGATCGTAATACCATCCTTCATATGCATCAGCTCCAACAACTTCGCCTCTAGCATTAGTACCGCCCATAAGCCCTTCATGGAATTCAAAAATATCGGAATTTTGTTCGGCCAAGCGCAACATTCGTTGTTTCATTGTCTCGTAAGTGTGGTATTCCTTGAACTGTAAAATACGCTCACCTTCGTCTGCCCAAGGGAATATCATGTTGGCATAATCATAGGACCAAATGTCTTCTGGTGCCATACCTGAAGGCTCTTCTTGCGCTACCGAAGCATTGGCGATTGGCGCCAATAACGAGAGTAACAACGGGAGTGCAATTAAGAATCCAAAAGAAGGACGAGTGCTGATTGCTACTACTTTTGATGACATGCTAACGCCTTCGCGACTTCGCTACCCCTCTTGAATGCGTCGCGCATTTGAGATGTCCCCTTTAGGGGACAAATTAATTGGTTGAGGGATATTACTTAACTCATGCATCATGTCGCATTGGTTATGCTCGACTATGCCCCGCCAACTGATTCAACTATTTGGTTGAATGAATATTTAGGCTTTAACAACCTAACAGTAGCGATTCTGACATTATTTATTCTAACCGCATTCATTGTAAGAAAATTCACAATGTGGTTTATTCCAATATTACTTCGTAAAATCATTACTTCCGATACAATAGAAGAAAACGCTGTTCGGGACTCTGATAAGGCACTTGGAACTGCGGTAGGAGTTGGTTTTGCACACTTATTGTTCAGTGATTTTAACACCTCAATGGTTCAAGGAAATTCTAATATTATTATGCCGAATGTATTCTCATCATTAGTACCATCATTATTGCAATTAGTAGTTTCAATTGCCATAATAATTTGGGCTTTGAGACTTGTTGAATTGGTCAAAGCAATAGTCATGGTTATCGATGATGATGATGAATTAGATGGAACTGAAAAAACGCTTATTTCAGCGATTCAAAGTGCCCTACGCTTTGTAATCATCTTCCTAGGCTCAGTATTTATTGCAGATTCATTCGGATTTGATTTGACATCACTCATTGCTGGTCTTGGAATCTCTGGTATTGCTCTGGCCCTTGCTGCCAAGGATACTATCTCTAATTTCTTCGGCGCAGTCACCGTTCTACTCGATCGCCCATTCAAGGTAGGTGATTGGATTGTCGTTGGTTCCTCTGAAGGCGAAGTTATAGAAATCACATTACGAACTACGCTAATTCGTACTTCTCTTGATACTGTGATTTCTATGCCCAATGCTAATTTAGTAAATAAGCCGGTAGAAAATTATGGTAAGCGACGATGGAGACGCTGGCAAACTCAACTACACTTGGATATCAATTCAGACCCAGAAGCAGTTGAAAAGTTCTGTGATGCAGTCTTGGGAATTATTTCTGAAAACCAATTCACTACCAAAGTGGATGCATCTTTCTGTAGAGTAAATGCAATTTCAGCTCAATCCTTAGATATCGCCATCAACCTATACTGGGACATTTCAAGTGGAATTCAAGAGCGTGAACAAAGAGAATTACTGATTCTTTCAATAATGTCACAAGCGAAGGCAAACGAATTAGAGTTCTATGATGGACGAATTAGACAACAACGCTGAATTCATCAGTATGGTTTAGGGTCTTTGGACCAATAAATCCGATTCATAATGATTGAAAATATTGCTCCACCAACAAGCAATGTTAACCCATTTTGTCCAGCCATTGTTTGCATTTTCCATGCATAAAAACCGACTGCAATAGCCGAATAACCAACCCACTCACCTGCTTTCCACATTCTTATTGTTCCAAGATGTGCTTGCAAACGTGAAACATCTCCTAGCCATGCTTTACAATTGCTCTCTAATTGATTATCACCAAATGCCTTAGCATGTGCTAAATTGAGTAATACTGCGCGATATCTCCAGAGCCAGGGCCCACCAAGAACTGTTGACATCTCTTTTTTGCCAGTCCATTCTGTTGGTACAATATCTGACCATGTCTCTAATGATTGCTTTCTCTGAAATTCATCAACTTTTATTTGATTAGCAAATTCTCTTTCCATTGACATTAGATTTGCAACGGCTGGGAGCCGTTGTTCTCCAACCAATAAATGCTCAACCAATCTTCTTGGTTGTGCTATTAGCAATAATCTTCCATCAACTTTTACAATGCTAGCGAATCTAAAATTTGTTGTTGGTAAGCCCACTGTATTCTTGCTGTGTGGGCCACGCCACAATGTATTGGTCTTGAGTTCGCCTTCTATTGATTTCAAAGTATCATTCCACAACCTTTCACTATTTGGTGTTGCAAATTGAGATAGACTTGAATGTATTTTTGCCATTGAAGAAATAATCAATTGCATGTTGTCAATGATTTCATCATCTCCCACTATTTCGTATTGTGGATAAATGGCTATCCTATCGCTCTTCTCGTTTGACCAACATGCGACTGGCATCAAAATATCACACTCTTGTAACGCTTCATTCCATTCATTATGCCGTACTATTCTTGATACGTCTTGACCAATGGCAAATGGGATGATTCTGACAATCCACTGTTCAACTTGACTAGAAATATTGAGAATAATTCCATTTTCATCCTCAATGATATTGTCAACCGAGATTACTTGTTGTGGCCAATCACCCCAAATTGAACCCTCTTCTGGTACCTGTTTCCACCATTGTAATTCTGTCGCGGAATGGTAGTCCCACATTGTTGTTTTACCAAATGATGTTCGGCAGATAAGTGATTCCTGGGACTCTGAAAAAGAAGATTGGGAAATACCACTCGGCCACCAGGCAGGCTCTCCCATAGTATGTGCTGAAGTTTCCCTAATACAAAGTTTTCAATTTGTAAAAATTTCTAATATTACTATTTTTGCTAACATAGAAGCAATTTTTCTGCTTCAATAATTGTCAACGCCGAAGGGGTGAACTCATACCCTTTCACCTCTACGATGAAGCAAGGGGACTACGATGGGCATATCGGAACGAATGGGGGATGTGTTAGGCCAAGCGGTCGAAGCAAAACTCATGAGGGAGGTTTTGACAAGTCCAATATTAGTTCAACACCTTGCGATTATCATGGATGGTAACCGTCGTTTTGCTTGGAAATCTAATCTTGCTACGAGCATTGGCCATAAGATCGGTAAAGAAAAATTAGAGCGAGTTTTGGATTGGATTTTAGAATTAGAAATCCCATGGCTTACAGTATATGCATTATCTACGGAGAACCTTACTAGGCCGGAACAAGAACTTGAGACATTGTTCAATCTGTATATCGAAGGTTTGAGAGATATTGCTGATGACTCTCGAATACATGATAATAAGGTCAAGGTGCAAATTATTGGAAGAAGAGAATTACTACCCGATTCTGTCAATGAAGCGATAGATTATGCTGAAAATAAAACTAAGGATTATGATAACTTTGTTTTTACAATTTGTCTTGCTTATGGTAGCCGTGAAGAAATGATTAGAGCTGTTCAATCGATTGCTGCTGACCATGCAGACGGAAAAATCAAACTTGAAGATATTGACGAAAAAGCAGTATCAAAAAGACTCTACACTGCCGAAATGCCAGACCCTGACCTAGTGATACGCACTAGTGGTGAAGAGCGAATTTCCAATTTTTTATTGTGGCAAATGGCATATTCTGAATTATATTTTACAGATGTATTCTGGCCGAGTTTTCAGAAGAAAGATTTGCTAAAAGCAATTCGTACATTCCAAGAACGCAGAAGAAGATATGGAAGTTGATATCTTGACGACATGTGATGAATGTAATGGTTGGCTCAACCCAGCATTAGCGGCCGATGCTGCGGTAAGAAGAGATGATTCAATCCTTTTGATTAAGAGGAAATTTCCTCCAATGCAAGGTGCTTGGGCGCTTCCAGGGGGATTTGTGGAAAGGGGTGAGAACCCAATTGATGCTGCAGTTCGTGAATTGCTTGAAGAAACAGGTATGCATGGTGAAAATCCAAAGTTAGTTTCGGTCATGGGTGATGCGGATAGGGACCCCCGCAAGCATATTGTCAGTATTGTCTATGAAATTGAAGTTAGTAAAGAACAGCAGCCAATAGCAGGCGATGATGCTGCTGATGCAAAGTTTTGGCCAATTGATAGTATTCTTGGTGGTGAATTACAAATGGCTGGAGACCACCAACAAATAGTCAAAAATTGGCTCAACCTCTAAGTTCAATATTCAGTATTTCAGCCAATTGTTGTTTGGTATTTGGCCATTGTTCTGGCTCTAATGCATCGGTCAAATGAATCCCACAAAGAAACTGGGTTAATTTTTCTTCAAACACCTCTCCATTACAATTTTGATCATGGGAAAATAGTGGATAACCGTCTTGTTCAAGTCTGGTTAAGAAACCGCGTTGTGCTTTTGAAATTAACAAGGTTGGAGTTCCAAGAAGACACGCCTCGCTGGCTAAAGTTACCGAGTTGGTTATCACACAATCATGTGCTGCCAATTGTTGTGTTAATTGCCATGCATCACCATCATATTTTGATTCATCTGCAAAAGTTGGAATTAACCCATCCCACACTTTTTCTGGAATCTGAATTACTTCTGAATCATCATGAATCCCATCACCTTGCAAACGTCTAACAAGTACTCTAGGAGGATTTGAAACCTGACTTGGACGTTGGCTTGGTCGTAAATGTACATGCCCATGTAACCCATCTAGTCGATGCACTGTTATTCCGCTTGAGGACGATGATTTAGCAAGGAACCCACCATCTATTTCTTGATTCCAATGATTTGGCAATATGACATCAGTACACTGTTTTAGTGCCAATTTATGAGCGATATGATTGACCTCCGTATCGCTAATATAGATTAGTTTCTTGATGGACTTTATTGTGCCAAGACGAACAATATTCTTAACCGCTAGCAATTCTAATGATGCGCCGATAACAACTATTCTCTCAACTTCTCCACTACCATCTCTGCCAGCTGTTTTCATAAAGTTATGACTTTGATTTATTCTCTTCAGTGCTTTGAAAGACTTACCCGCACCGGTTGCTCTTTGTACCCATACCATTTGTCTGCGAGGTAATATTCCATCTGCACTATCAAGTAAATTTCTAACCTCAATCCTATCACATGCGATGATGATATCATTTGATTGTCCACTGCGAATAAACGGTGCTAACAACCTCACGTGCGCAGGATGGTCCAGAACCCAACAGGTGCGCATGAATGGCCCTGTTACTATCATCTCCCTCAAATCATCGTTTGAAAACAATGCATTGAAGGTCTTAGAGCGATAGCACAGACACATGGAGAAACAATCAATTGATAGTCCGGGTGCTAAAAAATATGGACCATATTCTGCTGGAGTAATGGCAAATGGAGCCGTTTGGCTCAGTGGACAAATAGCCCCAGAAGCAGGTGATGACGTACAATCACAAACCGCTGCATCTTTAGCAAAAATTGATGGATTGCTCGCTGCTGCAAATCTTTCAAAAAATAATATCTGTTTTGCTCAAATCCTTCTTGCCGACATTGATGATTTTGCCGCCATGAATGAAATCTATGGCGCTTGGGTTGAGGATGTGGAAGTAAAGCCTGCTCGTGCTGCTTTTGCTGCTGCTGGATTACCTGCTAATGCAAGAGTAGAAATTGTTGTTCAAGGAATTGATAATAATTCGTGATTAGAAGGGATGGTGAAAGAATGCCTGGTTCTCCCTATATCGAAGCGCCTGAAGGTTTGTTGACTTGGCCCAAACTATTACGCCTATTTATTCCAACCTTCTCGGTATTGCTTGCTGTAGCAATATGGAATAACCTCGTAGTTGAGTTTGTTGTTTTTTCAATCATAGTTGCCTTCATTATTGCATTTGTTAGAAAATAACCGGCACACAGGATTGAAAACAGGTACCTGCTGGGAGTTCCATGTGGCCCGAACACTGTTTCAAAGCATACGATATTCGCGGCCTTGCAAATGGTGATGGTAGTGGAGATATTACTCCACAATTTGCATTGCGATTAGGAAAGGCAATGGCGACTTACCTGAAATGCAAAACATTCGCAGTCGGCCGTGATATTCGTGACTCTTCTCCCGCATTAACTGAAAATCTAATCGCAGGATTTGTTTCAGCAGGAGTCACAGTATATGATTTGGGAATTGTTAGCACTGGCTGTGTATATCACGCATGCTGGACGCTTCCAGTTGATGGTGGTGTAATGGTTACCGCATCACATCTGCCAATGCCAACACATAATGGATTCAAAATGTGTAATGGTACACTACCTTTGGCTGGAGAAGATATTCAGCAATTGAAAGATGTATTCTTGGCAGGTCAATTTAATGAGGGTCAAGGAAGTATTGTCGACTATCCTCATCAGGATGCATACCTACAAGCGATTGTTGATTCGGTTGGACCATTGTCACGTCCAGTCAAGGTTGCTGTTGATTGTGGTAATGCAGTTCCTGGCCCTGCAATGGTCAAATTACTCGACATGATGGGCGCAGAACATACCGATTTATTCTGTGATTGGGATGCTACAGAACCCAATCATGGTGCAGACCCAACACGTCCAAAGAATATGATAGACCTTGCAAATGCTGTTGTTGAAAATCAACTTGAATTCGGTCTTGGTGTTGATGGCGATGGAGATAGAATCGGCGCTGTTGATGAAATGGGGCAATTCGTTTATCCTGACAGATTGATCGCTCTTATGGCTGAAGATATTCTCGCTTCTGATGCTGGGAAAAGTGATGAATCAAAAACAATAATCTATGATGTAAAATGCTCAATGAATGTTGAAACTGCAATTATCAATGCTGGAGGAATCCCGCTTATGGCAAAGACAGGACACTCGTTTATGAAGAGAGTTTTAGCAGCAAAACCACAGTGCAGAATGGCTGCTGAGATGTCTGGGCACATCTTCTTAGCCGACCGAGGTTGGTATGGTTTTGATTGTTCATTATACAATGCTGCACGAATTATTGAATGCTGGTCACGCCGTTCAACAGAAGAGAATGGAGGTCCTTCATTCTCAAGCGAATTAGAGCGTCTTGCCCCAAGCCTACCTACTTCTGGTGAAGTTAAGGTTCCTTGTGCTGAAGGTGATAAATTACCATTTGTTGCTGCAATAACCAATGCTTTTAGCGACTATCAATGTTCTACTGTTGATGGCGTTAGAGTTCGCTTTGATTTTGAAGGAGAATACGCTGGTTGGTATTTAGCTCGTAAGTCAAACACTGAAGCGATTCTAGTGATGAGGGTTGAGGCAAAGACTGAGCAAGCACTTGCTCAAATGATGCAAATTATTGAACAAAGAGTTTCACCAATAATGGATATCAGTAAACTCCTTAATGCTTGAATTGTATCAAACTTCAAGGTCAACTTCTGGAGTAATAACATAATCCAGTATTACTAAACTCACAGTGTAGGCCACAGTTTCTCCATCATCATTGTGGCTACATAATGGACCTGGCGCATTTCCCGCTTCGGCTGCAACTGAAATTTCAACTACATAATCGCCCATTCCAGTTTCTCCGCCCTCAAGCATATCCATTATTTCTGATTCTGATAAACCTGTTACAACTGATCCCATAATTGAGGAGTCATACCATTCTGCTGTAATTGCATGACCACCTGGGTTTTGGCCAGAGCCTGAAGCAGTGTTATTGCCACGAGAAACTGTTGCAGAAATTGTATCGGGTGCATCATTTCCGTCACCTGGACCGATGCAACTTGGACCAGAAGCTGTTTCATCTTCGTCATAAGTCATATTGACTATTACAGCAACTACATTCTTATCTGCAATTTGACTTTTTACAGCATCTGAATGCAAGTCTAAAGTTAGAGTATCTCCATCTGCAATACCTTCTTCTCCACTGTCTAATTCAATAAAAGTATATTCTCCAGTAACGCGATAATCACCTACACTACCCAATGCACCACCTGAGGAAACACTGTTTGAAGCATAGTTGAAATATGCAGGGAATGCAATCATAAAAAATATGATCAATACAACTGTGATTTGTGTATCTCTATCTGATTTTAAATTTTCAGTAAATTCACTTAGGTTGACCATCTTAATCTCCCCTAATGTTACTGAGGTAAGGCATTGACTCTATCACTTTCGGTTGAATACTCTTCAGAAAAAGTTCATTCTTCACCACTTTTCAATCCAAACCAAGCCTCTTCGGCCTCAATTGGCCATTGTTTTGATTTTACATCAAAACCAAGTTTTGTGAATTTTTTCTTTGACTTTCTCCACACTGGAAGTAAAAATCCAACTTTTGATTTCTCCGCAAATGTCCACTTCCATGGACATCTTGGAAGTATTGCAACCCAATTATGCATTAGATTTCTTGTCAAAGGATGGTCATGCCCGCCTGGTAACATCCAACTTGCGATGTTAATGGCTCCACTTGAGCCGCGTGTTTCAGACCAGCATACCAATTCAAGACCACGTAATGGCCCATCTTTGACAACAATACCCAGAGTTCTAGCCGATTGGGCCATCGGCATGATAATTGCAAAACGGTCTACTAATCTAGAACCTTCATGCCGTTCTAATTGCCAACCTGCTGATTCTGCTAACTGGCGTAATGCTTTGATGCATTCAACTGGAGATGGCGAGACTTCCAAATCCAAAGTCGCCCTCTTCACCATGACCTATGCTGTAGCCAATAGTGCATCAATAATCCGCATCAAAGTTCTCACTCATAACATCATTAATCAAAAAAGAAAAATTGGCTCTCTCAAAATCCTCAGATAATGAGAGAGCGAAATCCCATAGTTGGGATATCTATTGCCGCAGCAATAGATGTTCTCGAATGCACGGTTGACCGTCTGATCCACGCCCACAGGCGAGGTATTCCGTCAAGTCTGGACCGGAGGCGTTTACCGTGCAATCACTCGCAGACCTTACGGTCAAGCGAGAGCGCTCGGCGGCGCTCGATGTCCAATTCAACCGAATAGGGAGCCAAGACCGTCGAAACCAGCTTCTTCTTCCTCTTCTTCTTCTTCCTCTGCAGCAGCAGGGGCGTCCGAGGATGAAGCAGCTGCTGCAGGAGCAGCAGCGGCCGGTGCAGCGACAGCTTGTGTCATAGCGTCAGCGATGTCGACACCAGCGAGAGAAGCACAAAGTGCCTTCACGCGAGCAGCGTCTACATCTACGCCAGCACCAGCCAAAGTGGCGGTGACAGCGTCTTCAGTCATGTCTTTTCCAGCAGCGTGCAGTAGCATAGCAGCGTATACGTATTCCATTATTTTTCACCTCAATATTTTCGTTCAGCCGAATAAGGATCCGAGGCCGTCGAAACCGGCTTCCTCTTCTTCCTCTTCTTCTTCTTCAGCCTCGGCAGGGGCTGATGAAGCACTCTCGGCGACGGATGCGGATGCGGACGCAGCAGCATCAGCTGCAGCACCTAGCATTACCGCTAGTTCATCGTCGAGAGCGTCACTGTCGAGAGTACCTGCGACGGCCATTGCGCCACGGTGTGCTCTACCGACAAGATGCGGCATTGTGTCGCTTGTTGCGACTGCCGCTTCCAATGCAACTGCAAGAGCCTCGCGGCTCGCCTTTGCAAGGAGTGTTGGTATTGTCTGGGTTGTAAACCAGGTAATGTTGCAAGCAAGATTGAATGCTCCTGCTGCAGATGAAATTAATTCGCTCTCGAATTGCTCGTAGTTGATGTCTAATGTGCTAGGGGCGAATACAGTTCCACCTTCTAGTGTACCACACAAACGTAGACCTGCAACGATTGGATTGATACCTAACTTGGATAGCATCATACCTAGGTCTCCTTCGAAAACTTCTCCTTCCTTGAGGATTACAGTTCTCTTCTGGATTTGTACAGAACCCTTCATAATTTTAGCAGGGATTCCTACGGAGTTCAAGTCACCTACAATTGGACCTGGAGGCATGCCTGTGTCCATCTTCTCAACAACGATGTCGTGAGGAGCGATGTCACCTGGCTTTGCAGCACGGCCAGCTTGAGTTGCTTTTAGTGCAGTAAATATCTCAAAGGAGTTCAATTCACTTGATGATACAAGTGCTGGTTGTACTGCGCCATCGAATAAATCTTCAAGGTTGCCTGCGTTTAGACCAACCTGTTCCCAGGCAATGCGCATCAAACGCTTCTTTGCAACACGGATTGCCATGTTTTCACGTAGTGAAGAGCGCATTCCAATCATAGAATCCGCTGGTACACCGTGAATATCGATTACCGCAACAGTGTCACCACTTTCGATAACACTGACTAGATCAGCAACGGTGTCCTTCTTCCAAGACATAACCTTAGGAATCAATTAATCACCTCAATCTGTTGTGCTGGACCCATTGTAGTCTTGATGTAAAGAGAACGAATGTTTCCTAGACCGCGTTCCAATTTTGAAATAACACGGTTGTAGATTTCCATAGCATTAGCGTATAATTCTTCTTCGCTTTGATTTGCAGTTCCGATTGGAGCGTGGAAAGTAGTTTTGTCACCAGACTTGACAACAACTGTTGACTTTAGACCTGCAGCGATAATACCTGGGTCTAATGTTGGCGGTACTGGATGAGGCATTTTGCCGCGAGGACCAAGAACAACACCGAGGTATCTACCGATAAGACCCATGTGAGGTACTTCGGATAAGAAGAAGTCGTATGAGTTTGCAACTTTCTTTGCTTTACCCTTGTTACCGCCAAAATCCTCAATATCTTGAGGTGAGAAAACAGTCAGTCCAGCTGCCTTAGCCTTTGTTGCAGCTTCGCTTGCAGCGAACATTGCGATTTTTAATTCACGACCACGACCTGATGGAAGACGAATTTCTTCCTTGATACGGTTAGTAGGGTTCTTCAAGTCAACATCCTTGATTGTGAAAGTAATATCCACGGATTCGACGAACTTGCGCTTAGGTGCATTACTCAATGCATCTTTTATTGCTTGGTTTATTTTTTCTTCCATAATAGCCACCTCTGCGGTCGGCGAAGCATTTTACTGCCTCTCCCGCGGTTCGTGAATTTCAGTTAAATCGCTCGTCCCAATCTCCATTGCTAATGATCTGTAGCGCTTCGTTTGCCCAGTGACCGTCAATCTTCACACGCATTGAAACGCATGTTCCGATAATTTCTCTGGTTTGTGCCTTTAAGTCAGCACCGGTCAAATGTCCCAAGTCTGCCTTTTCCTTGGCAACTCCCATTGCCTTCTCTAGTGAGAGGCTTTCAGTAGCAGCGTCGAGACTACCGTTACACTTCTTGACTCCTAGTGCTTTGATAATTAGCTTAGATGTCCAAGGTTTCGGCATATGTGTCAACTCCATTACTCACAGACGTGGGCATTTCGCCGACTAAACTCCCCTATTTAACCGCGCCGCGACTTCAATGGTGATTCAACTTGCGGAGAATACTCTATGAAGGCATCAAAAATCGGCACTTATTGCCAAAAGCATTGATTTCTTAGAAAGGTCACTCGCCGACTCTTTCGACAACACGTACGTGGTCACCACGCATGTTCAGGGTCATTGGAATAGGTTGTTCATACAATTCCATACTGACTTCTTCTTTCAATTCTGCAACGCTGATAACACGAGCCTTTTCACCCTTGAATGCGCCTGTGACGATTTCAACGATACAACCAACTTCAATTCCTGAAGTTACTGCCTTAGGCTCTAGGTATGGAAGAATATCTTGCAATGGTGCTTCACCTGGAAGTACTGTCTTTGCATTCTTTAGCGGTGTTTGATTTAGACCACGGCGTGCCTTAGGATCTCTTCCACCAGAGCGCCCAATCAATTTCTCAACATGGTGTAGTGCGCTAGACTCAACGAAAACATAGCCGCGCATATTTGGTGGCCAAAGAATAGACATGATATCTCCTTGAAGAGCGGTTAGTGAACCACTACCATGCAGACGCGCATACATTTCGTCTGCAACTCTTTGCTCAGAACCAATAGCGGTCTTTACAATAAATAGGAACGAACCGACAGAACCGTACATTTCCTTGAACAGTCCATCTGCATTCTCCATATCAATGTTTGAGAAAATACAAGGATACTCTTGCAATTGACCTGGGTCAACCCATCTTCCTTCAGTATAACGTCCAGTGACATTTACTTCATCGGTATTAGAAATCACAAGTATTGGCATTACATCAACTAGGCTACGGCCCATGTCAATTCCACGCTCAGGACCTGTGCAATCATAATGCAAATTTTCTACTGAAATTCCGGTTGAGTCTGAAACTCGCTGAAGAACTTCTTCAGGTGAATCTGCAATCCCCCATACTCCGTCCCAAAGTCCAGGGAAATCTCCATCTGATTCTCCTCTTTTAAGAAGGAGAAGTTTTTCTTCAAATCTAACATATACTACAAATGCGCCAGTCATATTATTCCCTCACTTCAGTTACCGATGTCAAAAACATCATGGATTAGGTATGGAATGAAATTATCCATCAATACAAGCATTGCGAAACCAATCGCTCCTAAGACGAATAGGCCAATTCCACAAATGATTACTGTTTGCTTAAACTCTTGCGGAGTTGGCTTTCTTGCCATACGAATAATACGAGCCCATGAGCCTCTTGATACCTTACGGAATTGTGCTTCAATCCAATCTTGTTTATCTTGGACTTTGCTCTCAAATGATTGAGAATCGCTGTTTTCAGTTGACATGGTATAACCTCGGACAACCTGCCCAATTGCCAACCCAATATAACCGCTTTGATAGGAAAAAGAAGTCCTGAATGATAAAATATTTCTAATAATGGCACGATATTGAAGCCGAAAAGAGTCAATAATAAATCCGAGCATTGATGAAGGGCCTACTTGACAGTAATGACATGGCAGAACGCGATCCCTATTCCGTACTAGGTGTTTCCAAGAGTTCAAGTGATGCTGAAATCAAACGTTCTTTCCGCAAAAAGGCTCGACAATTTCATCCTGATCGCAATCCCGATGATGCTGCTGCTGAAGCAAAATTCAAGGAAGTACAAGCCGCATATGATAAAATCGGAAGTGCAGAGTTGCGGAGAGAGTTTGACCAAAAGCAACAGATGGCCAATATGTTTGGTGGAGGGGGAAGTCCTTTCGGAGCAAGAGGTGGAAATCCGTTCGGCGGTGGAGGAATGGAAGATATGCTCGGCCAAATGTTTGGTGGAGGCGGTATGCGCGGTGGCGCCCGACAACGAAACCCTGCCACACAGGAGAGGCGTCCCAAAGGTGCAGACATCAATGTTGGAATTGATATCACAATGGATGAAGCAAAAGAAGGAGGGAAATTTCCATTTACTTTCAAACGATTCAAAAAGAATGGAAATGATATGGAAACCAAGACTACTACATTGAAAATCAATGTTTCTGCTGGTGCAAGTCATGGGCAGATAAAACGCCTAAAGGGGCAAGGTCACGACCATCCACAAGGTGATACCGGAGATGTACTGGTAACCATTAGAATCGATGCTGGAGAAGGAACTTATTGGGAAGATGGCATATTGGTTCAAGAAGTTTTTACGCCATACTCAACACTTTTGTTAGGTGGAAAAATCAAAGTTATTTTGCCTTCTGGCAAATCTGGAAATCTAAGTGTTGCTGCTAATACACAAATTGGTGACAGAAGAAGAATGGCTGGAGCAGGATTTGATGGCGGTGATTTAGACCTTGAATTCGTTTTACAAGAAACCGAACAATTAACCAAACAACAACTCAAAGCTTTGAAGGCATTGCAAGAAAGTGGATTGTAAGTATTTGTTCAAACAATACTTCATCACCTGTTACCTTGACGTATCGCTATGGCGAGGGGGCGAGGTGGTGGCAGAGGACGTGGCCCAAACTCAAATCGTGGTGGCAAACATCAAAAGAAAAAAGGCCCCCAAGTGCCCGAAGATGAAACTTTGTGGAGAAGATTATCACAGCAATTTGGCGACAATGAGGAATTGTGGGCCAAGTCATGGACCAATCAACAAATTGCTGACCTGCTAATAGAAGGTGAGAACTTACACTCTCGCTTTTCCATCGATGTAAAGGCGGAGAGGGCATTTCGTAGCGGAATAGATGAAGCGCTAGCAATTGGTCGCAAAAAGAATGAACGGTTTACATCATTAGAAGACAAGATGGTAAGATTGGTAAAACCCGAAGATGTTGAAATTATTGAGGCTGCGGTTTCAGATTGGAAAGCATTCTCTTCGAGACACGCAAAAAAAGGTGGTACATCTCTTTTCGGCAGACCTCCTCTAAGGGTAGGAGATGAATTACCAAATGAGGACAATTCCTCACAGTTTAGTTATGTTAGTGAGGAAGATGCGCAAAGATATTCCTTACTTGAAAGTGTATGGCTTGCTGATTTATTGGGCCAAGATTATCCACAACAATTTACTTTATCACCTGGAAAAAATGTCATGACTTGGGGGGATTTTTCATTGCTCAAGGAAAGTCGTTTTATCGCAAAGAGAAGGGGTGGTACGAGATTCCCTGATGCTGAACCTGCAATGGCACTACTACTGGTCTCCGCCCAACATTGGGATGCAAAACAACTTCTAGATTCTCGGCTATTAGCAAGAAGAAAGGCCAATGCAAACCCATTCCCAAGAGAATATGATCAATCTCTTTGTGCAAAAGCAGAACTGCTGAAAGAAGTAGATGCTGAAATGGCAATAAAGAATGGAAGAACTGATTTGCGCCATCTACCTTTTGTTACTATTGACCCACATGATGCAAAAGATTTCGACGATGCTGTTTGTTTGGTTGAAGAAAATGGAATTCAAACACTATGGGTTGCAATAGCGGATGTCGCACATTATGTCACCCCTAATACAAGCCTTGATGCTGCGGCAAGAGCTCGTGCAACATCTGTATATTTGCCGCACACTGTGCTGCCAATGCTACCTCCGAGGCTTGCTGACGACCTGTGTTCATTGAGAGAGAAAATTCCACGATATGCAATGGTCGTGGCAATGAAACTTGATAGCGATGGTGAAATTGATGATGTTACTGCTTACGAGGCAATCATCGAAGTAAAACAAAACATGTCTTACGAAGATGCACTGGATAACCCGCAATTCTCGCAAATGTTTGCTCTAGCAAATAAGTGGCAGCAAAAAGAATTGCGGCTAAATATCTCTAATGCCGAATTACGTCCACGTATTGTTAAAGGTGACCAAATAACAGTTGAAGTCAAGTGGCCAAATGATGCAACTCGGATGATAGAATCACTAATGGTTGCAACAAATTCTGCAATTGGCCATTTGTTGGGAAAGGCTGGCGCACCGTTACCTTGGAGATGTCACGCACCCCCTGACACTCCTGAAGTTGAGGGGTTGAATGCTAAACTGGAAGCATTGGGGGTAAATATCCGCCTCCCACTACCAAGTAATCGCACACAGGGAGAATCCGATACAGACCATTTGTCAAACCTTCTTGGCGCATGGGCTGATATTTCTGGTGGAAGTATCGAAATCAGTGATTCGTCCAATGAAAATGATACTGATGTTGATGAATACTTGCAAAATGTGTTGAATCCTGATGCAAGAAATGACATTTTAGATTCACTAGCAGATGCTCAAAAAGAAGCAAGCGAATTGGATGAAGTTGTTAGAAGAGTTGTAGACCAAGGGCTGTTTCAGTTGATGCAAAGGGCCACCTATAGTGAAGAAAATCTCGGGCATTTCGGGCTTAATCTAGATGCATATGTACACTTTACATCACCGATAAGGAGATATCCTGATTTGATGGTTCATCGGCAACTAAAGTCATTCTTGCGCAACACAGAATGGGTTCATTCGCTAGAAGAAACTGCTGATTTGTCAAATCATTGTAGTGATCAAGGCTACAAAGCAAAGCGATTGGAATGGGAACTTGTTGCCAATGCATATCATTTGCACTTATTGAGAGGTGGTGAAATTGGAGGAGATAATCATTCTGATGGCGACTCCGCTCCGCTTGAAGGGAAATCTTGGCCAGCTAGAATTGTCGGCTTACGTACCCCTTGGGTATTCTTGGATTTGATTGATGATGGCTCTATACAAGGGCGTATGCATTTGCGACAGATTTCTGGAAAGATTAGAACCGTAATCGATGAGCATGGATTGGAAGTAATTCCGGCAGAACCCGATGAAAGAGGACAGCAAAATGCAATTGTCACATTGGGTCAAAAATTCCCTTGCCGCCTACGAGGCCTTGATATTTGGTCAGGCTCTCTTGATTTAGCACCTATTAGGTAACTTTATTGTAGTCAATAATGCATATTTATTAATGACTACAATAACCCACTGTTATGGCGAGAGTTAAGGCAAACCTATGTGCTTGTAATTGCAAGATGAAACGCCTCTACACAAGAGCAGATGGTGGCAAAGGTTGGGATGGCGTTGGTTGGATGTGCACGTGCGGCTGTGGTTGTATCTGTTTTGATGAAGGCGAATGGTCGATGATCGGTTGTAGTTCAGAAAAATGTCAACCTGATGGAACTGGTTCAAAATCACTCAGCGGAGATGGGTCGGATGGATGCTGCTAATTCAATCACATTAAGGGTCAAAGGAATGACCTGTGGAGCCTGTGTTGCATCGGTTGAAAACATGGTCTCAAAAGTTGATGGTGTTGCTCAAGTTTCGGTCAATCTGCCATTGGAAAAGGCCACTATAATTTCTCAATCCGATGAACAATTGGCTCAATTGAAAGAGACGATAATCGCCACAATTGAACGTGGAGGTTTTCTTGCCAGCGATGTTGCTCCCGCTTTACAAGTACGTGATGATGCTATCAAAGATGCTCGACTACGTGGCCAGAAAGTCATTGTTGCATTGATTCTTACAATCCCTATTTTCTTCCTCACGATGTTCGTTTCTAATATCGGAGAATTTGCCGGAATGGATAAGCGTCTATTTATTGCAATGCTAAGTATCATACCAGTCTATTTTTGGTCTGGATGGGAGTTCCATTCCGGTGCTTGGAAAACGCTACGACAAGGTAGTGCTAACATGGATGTCTTAGTTCATCTGGGAACTACTGTTGCAGTGATTTGGTCAAGTGCTGTCACGATTGCTCCAGTGATAGAATTTGCACCAAATATTCTCCAAAATGCCGACCATGTATTCTTTGATGGTGCCGCTTTTATCATCACATTTGTATTGCTTGGCAATTATATTGAAGCTCAAGCAAAACTTAGAGCAACCGATGCTGTTCACTCATTGATGCGTTTACAACCAAAACAAGCACGGGTGATTACCGATGAAGAATTAGGTCATACTCAAATGGTTGAGGTTGATGAAATACCTAAAGAATCTCTAATAAAAATTCTAGCCGGTGAAACAATTCCACTAGATGGGGAGTTAGTTGATTGTAAAGCGAGCATCGATGAATCAATGATGAGTGGTGAGCCATATCCTGTTAGGAAAAAATCAGGAGATGTCGCCAATGCTGGAACAATTGTATTGGATGGAACAATCATTCTGCGCGTTACTGCTTTGTCTACTGACACAATGCTGGCAAATGTAATCCAATTGGTAGAAGATGCACAAATGGGTAAAGCACCAATCCAAAGATTGGTAGACAGAATCGCAGCGATATTCGTGCCAATAGTAACGGTATTAGCAATTGTTGCTTCTGTATTTTGGTGGCAATTCGGCGATTCTACCGCTGCACAATTTTCAATGACATCTGCGGAGTTGGCTGTGATGGTATTGGTTTCAACACTGGTGATCGCCTGTCCTTGTGCCTTAGGTTTAGCAACGCCAACCGCATTGGTCGTCGGTACTGGAATAGGTGCAAGATATGGATTATTAATCAAAGGAATTGAGGCACTTGAAAAATCACATAAAACCGATACCTTGGTCGTTGATAAAACTGGAACTATCACCTCTGGAAAACCGCGTGTTTCTCATATTGAATTACTAGATACAGAGGTCAAAGAAATCCTTTCAATCGCCGCTGCATTAGAAAGTGAATCTACACATCCATTATCACAAGCAATACAAACTTCCTGGTCCAATGTAACTTCAAACAAACCCACTATTTCCGATATTCAAACCATTGCAGGTTCGGGATTGATTGGCGATATGCAAGGCGAATTGGTTGCGGTTGGAAATCTTTCATTGATGCAAGAAGTTGGAATTGAAATAGATGATGAATTAAGTGGAAAATTGGCTACTGCTGCTGCAAAAGGCGTAACAATTGTTCTAGTAAGTTGTGGAAGTCGCCTTCTTGGATGGATTGAAGCGAGAGATAGAATACGTTCTACTTCAGCAATGGCTGTAATGAAAGCAAAGCAAATGGGAATGGAAGTGATAATGCTAACTGGAGACAGGGCTGAGGCTGCACAAAACATTGCTAATACTGTTGCAATAGACCAAGTTATTGCAGGGGTAAAGCCTGATGAAAAAGCAGACCATATCAAGAGACTACAGAACCAAGGCAAGACTGTAGCGATGATTGGTGATGGCATCAATGATGCTGCCGCACTTACTGTTGCTGATGTGGGTCTTGCCATGGGCGCAGGTTCGCAAATTGCACTTGAGAGTGCTGATATTGTTTTGGTTCGAGATGATTTGGTAGATGCGGTGTCAGCCTTACAATTAGGTCAAGCAACAATGTCAAGAATTAGGGGGAATCTTTTGTGGGCATTTGGCTACAATGTAATTGGAATACCTCTTGCTATGGGACTTCTTCTTCCGTGGACTGGCTGGCTACTTCCACCGGCATTTGCTGCTGCTGCTATGTCTATGTCTTCGGTAAGCGTAGTTTCAAATTCACTTCTCCTCAAATGGTGGAAGCCTTTACAGAATTGAAATTCTTTAGGCCATTTACTTAAAATGAAAAAAGCATGTGGCTTAACACATGAGCGAAGTTGTTCACAATTTGACTATTACCGGCATGACTTGTGGAGGATGCTCTGGAAGAGTAACACGCGTCCTTGAGGCAACACCTGGTGTGATCAGTGCAACTATCAGTCACGAGCAGAACTCTGGAGTAATTACTACAACATCTCAGTTATCAACTGAAAATATTGTTGACATAGTAAACGATACTGGATTCAATGCTTCAGCTTGATTTTAGCTATCAATAAAACCGCTAAGTAATGAAGCGCTTTATTCAAAAGTGATTGACTACCGCATTGAGTTTGCGCGGGGGTCGCCCAGCTTGGTCAACGGCGGTGGGTTTAGGTCCCATTTCTTATTGATTCGCAGGTTCGAATCCTGCCTCCCGCACTCTTGATAGAATTTGTTTTCTTCATACAGGGAGGGTTTTGAACCTGCAGCGGGAACGGTGATATTGCTTTTCAGCGTTCAGTTCACGCCTAGTCAACCGTTTTCGGCTTTGCCGAAAACGCTCTCCTCACAGGTTCGAATCCTGCCTCCCGCATTCTTCATTACTGTACATTCAATACCCAATGGTCATTGAAAAAGATTTGAATTATTGAACATATTTAATCACTGTGACATCAGTTAGTTGAAATGCAATGAACATGATGAACATGAATATTCCAATGCCCTTATGGTATGATTTAGAATTTGTAAACACTCCAACTATTGCAGCACATCCTACAATGCATGGCATTATTGTCATAGGACCAATTAAAGGTTGTCCGAATAGTGAATAATTCACAATAGCAGAACTAAACAGTGAGAATGCAACAACTGAAAAGAATGCCTTGTGTACTGAATAATAGTGTTTCTCTAGGTTAATCTCTCCCTTATCTGTTGCTTTGGGCAATACTAGAGTTGTGAAGAAATATATGGATGAGACATTAATCACTAATATCCAATATTGTGCATAGGTCCATTCTGTTAGTTCAATGGAAAGCATCCATAGCCCCCACCATGTGAAAATAGACCACATGATAACAGTGGCCACCCACAGAGAATTAAGCCAGTATGTCTGGACACGTTCACGAATTTCATACAGATCTGATACAGCACGTAGAATATGTGCAAGTGTAAAACCAACAATCAACGAAACAAAGACGGTGATGAATTCAAAGGGGGACATCTGCATGTTGTTCAAACAATGTTGAGAATAGACGCCCTATAATCAAATAGGAACTCTATGAGCCATTATAGGAATAATGTGGGTAAATCGTGGACAAATAAGGATTCTCAAAGGGCATCTAATGATATTGATTTGCCATTGCAAATGAGAACACCGTTTTAGTATTCATCGTTATTGAGGAACTCCATGAGTGTTGCCGCTAATCCTTGATCAATTCTTTGTTCAAATTCACCAACTATCTTTCTGCTAACAAAGGCGAGACCAAGTGGGGACAAAACTCCCCATACTGGAATCCACCCAAACCAAGGTAATGCGTAGTATGTTAGCCAAACTGGCAAAACGAAAATAAGAGCAATCGGTGTAAAAATTGCTGAGATTAGAAGCAAAACAATTTGAGCGATTTTGGCTTTTTGTATCCAATTATATTTTGCAATTGAATTATGTTGTTCAACGATTTGATTAACTTCATTCAACCACTCTAAATCAATTCTATTCTCGGAGGTGGCACTATTCCCTTTAGTTGCTTGACATGCCGTAAAAAACGTATCAATTTGCTTATATGTACAACTGAATGATAGTAGTTTTTGTGCTAATGCTTCGATGGTTGGATGATCATAGATACGAATCCCCCAGGCACCTTTGGTATAGGTGAATGTAATATTTTCACTTGATTGTGGAAGCATTCCTCTTTCCATATCACTTGAACTTTGGTGCGCATCTGAAGTTTTGAATAGGCTCTTTACACCACCAATGATGAGCAGTATAGATAGTAGTGAAGATGTAATGAGCACTATTAGAGGTGCAATAAATGGGGTATAATGTTCGGGATCAACATCGAAATGTTCGGGGTTTTCGGGATTGTATGCTATCTCACGAGTCGAATCTACTGGGTAATCAACCTCCCAAACACGTGATTCAAAATGGGAGACTTCCTCTGATTCTTGAACATTATAGATAGTCCCATTGATTGTATATCTAAGATGGTAGTTTACGGTATAGTCTTGACATGTGCTAGAGCTTTGAGAGTCGCCACATTGATATTCATAGATGTAAACATCTAGAGCTACAACAGTAGCATCGGTCGTTGGCCAGGATGATGCTTCCAACTCATTTTGGAAGTCGTCCACCATAAATACAGGCCAAATACAGCCTAGCAAGAATACAATAATTCCGACAACAAAAAAAGCAAGAGATGGAGGCTTTGTTTCGCCACCTAGTGTAATTTCCATGAACTCCTTTCAATGCCCCTACTACTTGATATTGGCCCAGAATATGAGTCAAATTTTGTAATAATTATCCTTTACTCAGAAAGTTAGAACTTTTTCACTATCTCTGACCCATTCTGAACATTCAGCCATTGTGGAGTAATTTGCTTCTTCATAATATGGCTGTCCAATAGCAACACCACATCGCTGTTGGCAAGTTCCGCAAACCTTGACAACTACGCCACTGGCGATCAAATCCTTAGTCATTTGAACCATATCTTCAACTCCGGCAGGAGCCTCAATTCCATCACGTGCTAAATCGACACTATCGTTCATTAGGAATATCCGAACCTCTTCACCATCACTAACTAATTGCTTAGCAAGACGTAAAGCATTCCAAGTTACATCGGTTCCGTCGTATGGTTGTTGGTTGAGAATAATCATTATTGCCATGTTTATGGCTATTCAACATTTGATTTTAATTAACTGGTTAGAACTTCTAACAATAAACATGGTTTGAAGAATGAGGGCGGATGCCCGTAGGTTATGGGCATCACCTTTGACGAGGTTTCTCAATGGCTAATTCCTCGTCGCCGCAAGGTCCACATTGCAGTATTTCTGCTAACTGTGCTAATGATTCCAGGGGCACTGTCTGCATTGCAACCAATAGATATGGAATCATACGAGATGGAATCACCAGAATTAACCGCGCAGGAAATAATCAATGAGGAATTTAGTAATGCGGAAATCATCCTCGGTTTCATGGTTACTGCAAGAGACCCACAATATATCCCTCCACTCAATGAATGGCAATCTGTTTCTTTGCTTGCTGATGGAACTCCCGATTATTCTGCCCTCCCACCTGTGCAGCAAATGGTTGCTGCTGGTGATGAATGGCAAGGTATTGACCAGCCAACAGGCGGAATCCTAAATCTTGAACTTTTGAGAGAAATTGATGCTAAAAGACAAGTGATTGAAAACCACCCTTTAGCACCTGCACTCAAGCCATTCATTAGCGATGTTACCGGTTTACAAACCAATGGAAGTATGTCCTTACCGGACCATTTTAGAGGTTTTATGAATGGAACATCAATACTAACACAAGATGCGATTTCACCATTTGGAACTCCGATTCCTGCAGCCACTAATTGGAGTGATTGTGGGGGATTAGAATGTCTATTATTTGATGATACAAATCTAACTCAAGACCACATTGATTTAGCCTCTGCAAGAATGGCTGAAGTTAGCCAAAATTATTTTTTGCGATGGTTGTCATTAGATAGAGGATTTATTGCCGATTCAACATCAAATATCACAGGTCCAATCGGTGGCCAATTATCCGAAGAGGGGGAATGGGAATCACATTATTACGGCAAAGGAAGATGGTCTGCAAGTTCGACTTGGTTATTGGTTCAATTTGATAGAGGCATTCTTGAAGAGATGGGGTGGGAATTAACATGGAAAGATTCCCACCAAGAAAAGGATATCAAATTCTCAGATGATGGAATTATTATTGGCGGATACCGAATAGCAAATGGTGACCTCGTACTCAATCCTCCTCAATATGATTCCAAGACTTGTAAAGAGATGATGCAAGATGGTGCCGGCTGTTCTACTGAATGGTCTTACATGGATTTGGAAGGGCAATTGAGAAGCCATGATAGAACCACTATTACTCTATTAGTAGGTCAAGGAGTAAATGTTGAAGTTAACCGAGAATTGCAAGAAAGTGGTGGCTTAATCCTATTGATGGGTTTGGTGATTACTGGATTATTATTCTTCAGTTTGAGAAGATGGTCTGATGTATTGATCGTCTTATTTTCATTAGGTGCTGCTCTGCTGTGGATGCAAGGTTTAATTGGACATTTCGCTGCATTTACACAGATGTTTGGTTGGACCATAATTGCGCGTTCACAATTTTCAAATCTGCTACCGATATTGGTTCTTGCTCTGGGCATAGATGATTCATTACATGCCTTACATCGTTACAAAGAGGAGAGAAATGCTGGCAAATCTTCTGAGGCAGCAGCGACGATAACTCTGTCGAGAGTAGGTCGAGCAATCATGCTAACTTCATTGACGACAATGGCTGCTTTTGCAGCTAATTTGTTCAGCGATATTGCTGCCTTACGTTCATTCGGAATTGAAGCAGCACTGGGTATTTTTGCAGCATTCCTGTTGACTGGAATTTGGGCTCCATTGATTCGCCATAGTCTTGATGAATGGCTAGAAAAGCGTGGCATTGATACAAACACAGTAAATTCGCACAAAAACAAGTCCATTGAGAAGGTTTTGAAATCGGTCGCATCAAAAAGCGGTGTTCGGAAAAATGCAGTTGTTATCGCCTTTTTAGCCCTCTTGGTAACAATTCCTGCTGCTATTGGAATGGCTAATTTAGAAGGGGATTTCGCAGTTGAAGATTTCCTAGATGAGGATTCTGACTTTGCCCATGGTGTCAATGAAATCACCGTTCGGTTTGCCGATGAAGGTGAGCCTGCCGTATTGTTAATTGAAGGTGATGTGGCAGACCCGTCAGTTTTCGCAGCAATTGATGAATTCAGAAATGTAATGAATACTCATGCCGATGATGTTCCTGATAAAATTACAAGGCAACCGGATGGCAATATTGACATTCTTGCTCTTGATGAAATGCTATATTATGCTCAAGCGAGTATGCGCTATAATTCAACTCCATTTGAACAAGCAGGTTGGCTGGTTGATGAAGATGGGCATGGAATGAACTGCAATTCTACCGGAGGCAATAATATCGCCGATTTTGATGATAGAGATTGTTTGATTTTCTTCTATGGTTATTCCTACCTTTATGGAGTTCCTGGAGCGGGCCCTATTCCTTCAATTCCGCCATCTATCGTACGCCTCTACATCTCCCCTACAGTTGAACTTGACACAACACAACCTTGGCTTGACATCAATGGACAGCCTGCACAATTCCAACGAATGCTAATTCGCTTTGGTATCACATCTCCGGAAGATTTCCCAAGTATGGAAGAGGGAATGGAGGAGTTGTGGAGAGATCTAAGCGTATTTACCAATTTATCTTCTGGAACATACCAAAGTGCAGGAGAAAAGGTCGATGATAAACCATTAACTTGGGTCATGCCATCTGAAAGACCGATTACAAGATATGTTGCTTCAACTGCAATGCAAAATGAGATGCAATCATCACTTTTGCTTGGCTCATTATTTGTATTTACTACCCTAACAATTGGCTTTAAATCACCAAAACAAGCGACGGTGACATTAGTTCCAATTCTACTTGTAGTAATTTGGCTTTATGGAATAATGTATGCTGCTGGAGCATCCCTAAACATCGTCACAGTGACAATTGCAACGATTTCATTAGGTGTTGGAATCGATTATTGTATTCACGTCACTGAAAGGTACCGCGAAGGGATAGAAAAAGGAGAAAACCATCATAATGCATTGATTGGAGTTGGTGGTGCTTGTGGATTAGCGCTGGTAGGGAGCGCGGCATCTGACATCGCTGGATTCCTTGTAATCGCATTATCGCCAATGGGATTGTTCAGTAATTTTGGGATTTATTCCGCAGCGATGATTGCTCTTTCGTTAATTGCAAGCCTGATATTGACTACAGCATCACTTGGATTAATTGCTAAACATCAAAGCAATGTGAGTGAATCTGAATAGAAGTTGACAAGCCACAGATTTGATGAAGGGTAGGCATCCCGCCTAACTTGCTGTCATTGGGGTTGACCCCGTGAAAGTGGTGATAATTATGTCTGATAATGAACAAGACAACCCTGATGAAGAAGATTGGATGAAGTATGCCAATGCTGGTTTTGGGCAAACCGATTATTCCCTTTGGGACGAAGGGGGTGAAGATACTGATATTACAAAACAACCTTCTGAAGAGAATGAATTTGATGATGGCGAGATAGATGATGACCAACTAGATACACATGTCGAAGAGATTCCTCGCGCACCGTCACCTGCAGGCCATAAGCACCTGGTGCGTATCGGAACTTGCGACCATTGCTTAGGAAGAATTGGTGGTAAGAAGATGTTTGACCAATCAATAGAACAAGCGGGCATTGGTATTCGCACCTCTATTTTGCGAGGAGATTCACATTTAGAAAAAGCCAGAGATGAAAATCCGCTGTGCCCGTTTTGTGAAAACTTATACCAAGAATCAGAGTTATTGGCTGATATCATTTTTGATGCATTACAACCATATGAATTGAAAAGAGTGCAATTAGGTGCTCGCTTTCCGAAAGATCAAATGGAAAACGAAGAAGAACTTCGCAAGCGCTTTGGTGCAGGTGGTAGTGATGCTTTGAAAACTGGATTGGTGGCAGAGATTGCTAAAAATCTAAACCAACGTCTTGAAGGTGTAAAAATTGTTAATGACAAACCGCAAATCGTTGCATTAATCGATGTATTAACTCTAACCGTTGAGTTGGATGTTCGCTCGGTTTACATCTATGGGCGTTATCAAAAATTGGAACGTGGAATACCTCAGACAAGGTGGCCATGTCGCGCTTGTAAAGGCAGAGGTTGCCCTCGATGTAATGAAACTGGATTACAATATTTGAAGAGTGTTCAAGACCTTATTGGCAATCCATTAATTGAGAGATTTGGCGCAGTTGAACATTCATTCCACGGTATGGGAAGAGAGGATATTGATGTGCGATGCATGGGCAGCGGAAGACCATTTGTTATCGAAATGAAATCTCCAAAAACAAGAACCATTGATTTAGTTCAAGCAATGGTTGATATTAACGAAACTGCACAAGGTTCAGTAATTATCACCAGTATGCGGGAAAGCAATCGAAGTGAAGTTGTCCGAATCAAAGAAACTCCTGCTGAGAAATCATATGCAATCCGTTTCAAATTGCTACCGCTAAGTGAAGAAGAATTTGCAATTCTATGCGCCCCTGTTGACCTAACACATGTGGATGTCCAAGAGAGAGGAAAGGGTAAGAGAAACAAGCGTAGAAAGAACCGTCGCGGAGATAAATCTGATGATCACACTAAACCATTGCCTTCAGTGATTGAAACTGAAAATACTGGTCCAAGCGAAGAAGAATTGACTGCTATGAAGAAGGCTGAATTAGTTGAATTAGCTGCTTCATTGAATCTTTCAAAAACAGGTACAAAGGCGGTCCTAATCGAACGAATATTGCAAGCCGGACCACCAGCCCCGACATATTTTGACCTTCCAAGTTCTGAATTAATCAAGGATATTGTCAATAATTTAGCAGGTGTTAAACTTGCACAGAGAACTCCAGAACGAGTTGCCCATAGACGCGCTGATTTGATTAGAAGAAGAGTTGTATACGAAACTAGTAATTTAATTATTGAAATCAATGAAGATGGAGAACGAGAGGTTGAGTTCACCCTTAGATGTGAATCGGGGACTTATGTCAAGGAAACAGTGCATGGCGATAGTGGTAGGACACAGCCTAGTATTTCTTCACTCATCAAAGCCAAATGTGATGTGATGTGGTTAGATGTTGCAGACATACACGCAGATTAAGCGGAAATTGCCGAGCAATCACCCTTTGAGAACACTATTATCGCGTCGCGGTTCTTATATGGAGATGGCAGGTCGCCGAAGTGTTCCGAAGGTGCGTAATTGCTAATTCGGAAAATTGGAGGCCACCAACATGAAGCGATCAAAGGGTTCACGACAAGGAACACGAAGTATTCTACGCCGTCGAAAGAGTGCAAGAAGCCAACTAAATATTAGCCGCGTAATGCACCAATATGAAGAAGGAGACCGTGTTGCTATCGTACTAGATGGTGGACAACAAATGGGTATGCCTCACCGCCGTTTCCACGGCCGCACAGGATTTATTCAACACCGTCAAGGAGTTGCTTGGATTGTTGCTGTAAAAGATGGCAACATGCAAAAGACCGTTATTGCCCGACCTGAACACCTAAGACCACTTGAGTGATTATCATGGCTGAAGAAGAAAGATTCGTTGACTTTGCTACTGTAAGAAATATGCTATTGGAGGCTCAAGAGCGCCGTAATGCATTGACCTATGAGCAAAAGGCTGCTCTGCAACATGCTGAATGGGCTGCAAGCGAAGCCCGTAATGGATATGCTACTCTACCAGAAGTGTTTCAATCTCTACGTGCTGCTTTGGCAGAAACAGAACTTCTAGCTCCACATCCAGGACTCGCAGCAAAATTGGCAGAATTGATGCCAATGTATCCTGATGATGTAAAGGCTGTTCTAGCGAGCCGCCGTATCACAGTAGATGACAATGACATTTCCACAATATTGGAAATTGTCCGTCAACAAATTGGATTTGAGTGAAAAATCACTCCCCCTTGAGGTGATAAAATGAGCGGCATCAATCGTGACCGTAAAACGAATATTCCTACTCGTAAGAGTAAGACTAATTCGGTACCGAAAAGTTCAATCTCTCGTCCAGCAGAAGGAAGAAAGGTGATTCCTCCTACCACTCCGAAAAAGCCGGTACAAGCGAAGAAAGATAATTCACGCAACAATGACCGCTCAAAGCGACAACAGGGTGAGCGAAAAAATAACCAAGGTGCGAAAAATCAAAACCGCTCTGGCCAAAGAGGAAATAATCGTGGAGGAAACCGCCAAGGTGGAAGAAACTACGATTCAAGAAATAGCACACAAAGAGTTTCTCCAATTGCAGAAGAGACTTGGGCACGAGTTGTTGAACACGATACTACTGAAGGAATCATTACCGCAATAACCGAAGGGAAATTATTCATTTGCCGACTTTCAGCAAAGAAAGGAATTGAGCCTTTGAATCCAACGGATAGAATCTATGTTGGTCTTGATCAATCCAAGAAAATTCATGTTGATGCTTTTGTCGGTGGTGCAAAAATTGACCGTATGAGCAACTTTGCTCGCCAAGATCTGCCTTTGGTTGTTCAGTTATTTATTGAAGAAAATTCACAACACTTCATTGAAGCATTTTTCAATGTCGCTAGTAACCTTTCACGTAAGCAACATTCGTTTGAACTTCTTCCAGATGTTGGTCCAAAAAAGGCAGAGCAAATGGTAAAGGAAAGAAGAATCGCTTCGGGATTCAACAGTTTGGAAGAATTAAACAAATCCTGTGCTATTGATGCAGCCGAATTACTGGCAAAGCGATTCGTTCGGGAGATTGAAGATAAAACTCTTGAACCGCGCTTATTAGATCATTTGCTTCCGGTGAAAGCATGAGAGGAGCCCGCTGGCTAGTTGATTCATTGCGTTCAAAGCAAGAAATTGACAAATCATTGGGACAACACTTCTTGATTTCTGATGATTTGATTGCACGCGCTGTTGAACTTGCTGAAGTTAATTCTGATGATCACATTCTCGAGATTGGCCCTGGCCCTGGAGTACTCACAGAAGCCCTTCTTGAAACTGGATGTAAATTAACAGCAATTGAAATTGATGAAGGTGCTGTTGAACATTTGAACGAGGCTTTCGCACCAGAGATAGTATCTGGCCAATTAGATTTGATTTCAGCAGATGCATTAACATCAAATTGGCCTGCTGATTTGACTAAGGTTGTTGCAAACATCCCCTACCAAATCTCATCTCCATTGATTGAATTACTAACTCGATATCAAAGAAACCCGCGTACTGGTGAACTTTCTGATGTCGTAATGCTAGTTCAGGAAGAGTTCGCAGAACGATTGGTAATGGAATATGAATCTGATGTCGGCTCGCTTGGAATGACTGCGTTATTAGATTGGGATAGTGAGATTGAAGACAAAGTCGCACCACATAATTTCAGCCCAAATCCAAAGGTCTACTCGCGTTATATCCACATGACTCCACAGCATGAAGAGTTACCTTGTGATAGACGGCTTGTACGTTTGCTTATTCATGCTGCGTTTGCAGAGAGAAGAAAGAAATTACGTTCAACGTTAAAGCGAGTGCCAAAACGGCTTAACCGAATTCCTGAGTGGCATTCTGCTAGATGGAAAGAAGCATATTCTGCAATTGTTGAAGATGAAAGAATGGATGCAAGGCCAGAAGAATTTGAATTTGAAGACTGGTTGGAATTGGCCAGTGATTTTACTTCTTTTGGTGAAGAAGTGTGAGATTATTGTCCACGCAACTCTTAGAAGAGAGGCGCGGCACCGCAGAATCATGGCCGAATTACGTTTGCAGACGGCTTCAGGCGTCATAGATGCCAAAGCCTTCACCCTTGATACGATAGCTGATGCTATCAAAGGCAAGGGATTAGCATGGCTAGATATCAAGAGACCTGATGGGTCAGTAAAGGATTTCTTACTCAATATTATGAAATTTGATGAACTTGCTGTTGAGGATATTTTTGGTCATGCCGATACTACTGCAATGAAATTCAGCAACCATCGCTTCGTTGTTGTTAATGCGCGTGATGCAGATAACCGGCTTGATACTGAGCCGGTTGCAATCTTCCTAAGTGGTGAATTAATCATCACTGTCCGGCATACAAGTATTCCTGCTTTGATGAAATTCCGTCGCCGATTTAGAGATGCTGAAGATGATGAACTTGCACTGGGCGTTGATTTTTTACTTTATGAAATGCTAGATGCTATTGCTGATGACTGGCAACCAATTCTTGGCAGATATTCAAAAACTCTTGATGAATTAGAATTTTGCGTATTTGATCCTGAGAAAAAATATGACAACTTGCTCGAAGGCTTACACGATTTGAAGAGGCATCTTCGTGAAGCAAGCAAGTCGATTGAATCACTTCACACTGTTACTTTACGAATGTTAAATCAAAAATTAAAATTGATATCTTCTGGAGTCACCGTTTATTTTTCCGATTTAAACCAACTTTGTACTGCACTGGTCAAGAGAGCCAATAACTATTCAGCCGGTGCAACTTCGACAAGAGATACTTATCTTTCCAACATCTCAATGGAGTTGTCAAAATCAAATGCACAGTTAACTGAAGTGATGACAACATTGACCATTATCGGTGCAATCATGCTTCCACTGACACTAATCGCTGGTATTTTCGGCATGAATAATGAAGACTTGCCACTAGACATGGTCGGCGGTTTTTGGGGCATTATCAGTATGATGACTATTTTCGCAGTATTGATGTTAACTATGTTTTGGCGCCGTGGTTGGTTAAACAACTTCGCAAAAAAATGATTCTATCTTCAAGCGATAGTTGATGAACCGTTGACCTGTTGTCACTAATATGTCAAGGGGTGCTGAGGTTACTACAGGCCCTATCCCAATTGGTCAATTCGTGTCTTTAGTAAAATCCACTCTGAAAAAAGACCCTCTATTTCAGCATCAAGTATTGAAAGGAGAAGTTAGTGGGATGAAACTGGCTCGTTCGGGACATACATATTTTGATTTAAGAGATGACCAAGGTCAAATGAATTGTGCTATCTGGAAAAATAGATGCCATATTGATAGTTCGATAAAGAATGGAAGCGAAGTTGTTGTCATCGCTAGCATTGATGTCTATGCTCCAAGGGGGAGTATGACATTGACGATTGAAAAGATTGAGCCAATCAGTACAATTGGTGCATTAGAAGAAGCGCGGAGAAAATTAATTTCATTACTTCGTAATGATGGTTCTCTCGACAGAGAACGCTTGCAGATTCCGATGATTCCAAACCATATTGTCATTATTACAGGCGCTGGTTCAGCCGCATTATCCGATATGCAGAGGTTGATAGAAAATCGCTGGCCAGGTCTTAGGCGTACGATTCTTGGAGTCACCGTTCAAGGAGATGGTGCTGTTTCCAATATTTGCCAAGCACTGGGCGCTGCAAGAGAAATGAGCAAACCAGAAATTGCAAAGAAAATGAACCGTCCTGTTGTTGATCTAATTATTGTCGCACGCGGTGGAGGCTCTGCTGAAGACCTGTGGACCTTCAATCTAGAACCGGTGGCTCGTGCAATAATTGCAAGTCCAGTACCTGTAATTTCAGCAATCGGTCACGAATCAGATATTTTGGTTTCCGATTTAGTTGCTGATGTACGTGCCTCAACTCCTTCAAATGCGATTGAGAGATGTGTACCGGAAAAGAATGGCCTCATGATGTGGTTTGATGAGATTGAAAGCCGGTTAGAAAACTCAGTTTTGCGGCGATTTGGAGAATCGCGACAACGTTTGGTCTCTCTAACTGCAAGATTGCGATTGGCTCCCTTGGCTGGGTTAGCAAAGGCTAAAGATACATTGAACAGTATACAAATGCGTTTGAGAGATAATTCTCAACAATTGCTTTCCTTTGAAAAATCTAGATTGATTCGCATGGAGACAATCTTACGGTCATCTCACCCAAAACGAGTACTAGAAAGAGGATATTCTATGGCTCAGACAAAGGACGGAGCGGTCCTAAGTAGCGTGAAAAATATCACGTCGGGGCAAGAGATTACTATGACATTTGCAGATGGTTCGGCTTTTGCTGACATTACAAAAATAATTGAGGATGATGAAAAATGAGTGAAAAAATAAGCTATAACGATGCAGTATCTAGGTTGGAAACAATAGTATCCGAATTAGAAAAAGGTGGAAAAAGTCTTGATGAAACATTGGCGATGTTTGAAGAAGGGGCAGCGCTGTTGAAGGTTTGTCAACGCGAATTAGATTCTGCTGAAGGCCGACTCGCCGAACTAAGTTTAGAAGAAATTAATTCAGAAATTGAAGGATAGGTGTAATGATGTCAAAGCGAAAACATGAGGCTTTAAAACGCCGCATAGTTCGTTTATTATCCGATTGGAAAGACCCTCATCAATCAGTTCCATTCACTCAATCAGACATAGTACAAGCAATAGATATCGCTGCTGATGGAGAAACAAATCTCACAATAAAACCAGCACGACCTCATTGTCCTTGTTGCTTATTGGACTTAGATTCTCTACGTAAGAAAATCTATCAGGTCAAAGGGGTTACTTTTGTACAGTTTACAATTGTAGGAATTCCTGCTTCAGAACGCTGGACTAGGGTCTTAAATCGATAGAATAATTTCGTTTCCTCAGCACAATGAATGTTGGAATAGACCAACCAACTACAGCAATAATCCATGCAATAGCAGAGCCGAAAAGAACTCCGTATTGTGGCAGTGACCAAATGCTGACGATTGCATATACTGCAACACTTGCACCTCCTAACATCATCGGTCCTGCTGCACCTCTCGGAACTGTTGGGCCCTGAGCCATCCATAATGCAACCATACTGGTCAAGAAAATTGCAGGAAATACTGCTGCAATTCCAGCGATTAGGGGTTGCCCTTGACCTGATAGCCAAACTGCTAACCCGATTGCGATAGCCGCTGCTAGCCCTCTACAAATTAAGACAAATAGTGAAACTGGATATTTTCCTTTTGGCGTTTCTGTTGCTCTCCAGTTGATAACAATTGATAGGAATACCAACATTATCAATCCAATTATTCCTAGATTGCCGGGCGATAGGTCATTTTCCAAGGCCATTCCTGCAACTTTTAGCATCAAGATTGCACTAATCGCCCAAATTAATAATGCTGAGAATGTTGTGATTAGTAGAGGGTTTGCTCTTTGTGAAATGTATGATGGAAGAATTATCCATACGGTCAAAAAAATCCCATTCACCAGCATCCCAAGAGGAATTATTGCCATGCTTTCAATCAAAGCGGCCTCTCCTCCCACCATGTACATTCCAGCAGCAGCAGGAACGATTGTTGAAGGAACAGTACCTAAGATCCCGCCTGCTAGTCCACCCCACTTCTCTATTGCTACAGTAACCATCGTGGCTACTAAGCCTGCGAACAAAGCGGAAAACAATATTGATTGCCCAATCATAAGATCACGCCCTAATTGCTCATTATTACATTTTCAGAGATAACGATTCAAACGATTTGTTAGTCGGGAGAGGTTTCCTCCTGCCCACTCTTTGACCCTTTCACCATCAACATAAATGGCATTGAATGGCAGTACATCAATTTCTGAAACCCATGGATGGGCGATTTTGAAACGCCCTAATCCTGGTGTGTCAAGAATCAACTTCCCGAATCTTACACCTTCTGGAGAATCGCCAGAAGCAAACCATTCCTTTAACTCAGAAGTCCATTGCTCACAGGCAGCACAACCTGTTTTTCCTAGCATTAATACTGATATTGGTGAAGAAAGAAAATCTTCCCAGTCGTTCTTTCCGAGAATTTCTAATTCAGTCAATGAATCACCTATTGCAATTGAACTGAAATCAAGCTACGAATGAGTCGCCCTTCTTCCAGTTTGCACCACAAAGGCCGCCAACCATTGTTGCTTGGCAGGTTCGCAGTATTTCAGCAGGGGATCTTCCTGCATCCATGTTGTTAATTGACCACATCTGAACCTTACCTGCATCATCGACCAATACACATCCACGGAATCCAACACCAAGAGCGTCGTTCATCATTCCAAAGCCATTTGTGACTTGGTGTGTTGTGTCTGCAAGAACTGTGTGAGAAACTCCTTGTGGGAAAATTTCCTTGTCAGCAAACCATGCAGCGTGTGAAAAGTATGAGTCAGTTGAGCAACCAATAACTTCTATTCCATCATCAGCAAAATCATCTTTTAGTGCTTCAAATCCTACGATTTCTGTTGGGCAAATAAAGGTGAAATCAAGCGGGTACCAGTAAATCAGATGCCACTTTCCAGCATAGTCATTAGATGATACTACTTTCTTTTCGCCATTTACGCATGCAGTTGTTTTCCACTCAGGTGCCGGTTTTCCAATCATGTTGCCCATGTATATTATCCCTCAAACAAGGCCAAGTGGGTCAAGTATATCAAGAACATTATTGTAAATTTGAGCAATATTATTTCGATAGATGCAAGAATTCTATTCCATAAGAAATTCATTCCGATTCTAATAGGAGTCGTTGTTGTCTTTTCCGCCGTGCTTCAAATTGTTGCCTTAATTCAATTTCAGCAAACTTACGGATAATTTTTCTCCTCAGAAACCAAATTATTATCGCAACCGCGACCAAAAGAAAAGGGAGGATTGCCCATTCTTCAAGACCCCATTCTTCAAACATTATCTCACCTCAAATTGGCGGTCTCAAATCAATATCAACATCACCTATCGGCAACCCAATACAACCTAGCCTTGCACCTTCGTCAACTAGGAAATCATCTAAGCCTGGTGGCAATGGTGTTGGCAGCGGAACATCTCCCATCAGCAAGGTAACCATGCATGAACCACATGTGCCAGATTTGCAATTAGTTGGAATATCAACTCCTGCTTCTAGAGCGTGTTCAACTAATGTTTTTCCTTCGATATATGGGGTTTGACCAAGTAAATGAATTCCGCGTAAAAACCGAATTACAGGCTCTCCTTCGTAATCAAGAGTGCCAGAACCCACTTCAACTGAGATTGTCCCTGCGGACATAATGTCTCACCTCAACGAACGTCCTTATGGCGAGTCCAGCGTCCAGTTTGCTTATTGAAGAATAATCCAGCCTTCTTCATCCACTTGTTGAATTTGGTTGCGCCTGCACCGGTTCTTAGAATGAAATCTTCGCGGTCTTCTTGAGCTTGGATGTAATCCTTAGCATCGAGTTTCTTGTCAATCCACTCATTGATTTCCATTAATCCGCCGACTAGATCGCTCTCTTCAACAGCCTTAGACATTTCATCAGCAGATGCACCAGTATCTTTCAAATCTTGTTGTATCATTTGATTTACAGTACTGAAGTCTAAACTTGCAGGCTTTGGAGGAACCGGATGACGTGGACCTGCTTCTTCATCGATTACGATTCTTGAACCATTGGAAAGTTTAGTTTCAACATTTGCGGCTAAGTCTGGAACAAAACTTGTTTCGCATTCCCAGCAAATCAATGCCCATTCTTCCATTCTATCAGGGTCTCTTGACTGACGCGGGTCCATTTCGTCTTTACATTCTGGGCAGGCGTGGAAAATTAATCCAGGTACGTGATTACGACGGAAGTCAACAATGTCTTGAGGAGTCCCTTCTAATTCAAGCAGTTCATGGTCTCTTGCTGCTTCTAACCCTCTTGTTTCCAATTGGTCACGGATTTTGACTTTCTGGTCCTTTTTGTCCTCATCATACAAGTTATTTTCCAACTTTACGATTAACTCAATTGTTTTTCCAAGACGATTCATCACCAATTTTTGACCTCTAAATGCTTCAACTTTAGCGAGTTTTAGTCGCTCCTTTTGTTCCGCTAATTTAGTGAGAACGTCTTTTCTTTCACGCTTGAATTTAATCTCTTCAATCTTTGATTCTTGCTTTCTTTCCGGTGCTAGAACCTTTGAAAGATATCTTTCCGCACCGTGTGAAGTATGTCCAGCGGTGATGATTTCAATTACACCTTGGGCAATATCGGGTTTGAGGCCGTAATTATCTACCAGCATATCCTTGTCGATTTTTTTCAAATCGCCAATTTTTAAACCGGAATCGGCTAAAGTCTGCGCTGTGGTATTATCAATTCCACGGCGTAATAATGCAAGATATGTGTCCTTCTTTGCCATAACAACTCCCCCGACAGGTCAAGGCGAAGGGTCGCTCTTATCAAAACCCTTCTTCTTGAAAGATATAATAATCCAACTATATTTTAACAATTGAAAGGGTTTTTTTCCCTTCAACCAATGCATTTCAAGGTTGAAAACCAACGATTACAACCACATTGTTCAAGGCATACCTATTCGGACAGTCCAATATGCCAGCCAAACCATACTCATCTGGGCACATTGGCGCTGTTGCAGGTAATTTCACCGACATGCGTTTATCCGGCGATGTAAAGAAAACTTTAGTAGAACTTTCATGTGATGAAATCTCCCGTATTGTTCCATTGATGGAAAGCGAAACTTTGGCCCAAGACCCTTTGAGAAAAACATTAGATGATCCTAAGCGTACACGATTGAACTATAATCGAACACGAGAATTGATGATAGACCAATTGGGCAATATAGAATCGGTCGGTTCAGCAGCTGTACAAGCAGGTATTGAACAGGTTGAAACACATATATCCACTTTGATAAAACACGCAGAGGCTGCTGCAGAAAAAGACCGTGTTGCAACAATAAAACCGCGCCATCTAGAAATTGCAATGTCTGGGTTAAGAATTGGCAAAGGCGATTCAGAAACTGTTGTAGTTGCAGCGCCAATCGAAACAGAAGAGTTCACTATTTCTCAAGGCGGTGGCATACTCACACATTCTTCTTTGATGTCATTGGCCAAAACTCATGCAAAAATGCCAGTTACCAATGAAGCGTTGGATGAATTAATAGACACATATTACATGGTCGTTGAAGATTTAGAAACGAAGATTAGAAAGCATGCTCAACTTGGTGGAAACCCTGTTCAATTCATTGAATCCATCAATCAAATGAAAACATTAATGTCTTTAGGTTGGATGAGAAATATGCTTTCAAAAGCAGCACATAATGCTCGTGAATCAGGATTGAAGCGAATTGATCTTGACCAAATCGTTCAGATTGACCCATTCCAATGAATCATTCTGTAAGACCGTCTTCGCGATTCATTTCTTGAGTTATTTCCCAAGCGTGAAGACATTCATGCCCTCCAAGAAAACCGCCGGCTTCTCTACTTGGGCCGATGAATTCTGCCCCACAGAATTGACAAAAAACCTGCACTACTAGTTCATTCAAATATGTGCCATTGCTTGTAACTCTCTTGATAATGCGCTTGCCCACATCTGTTTCATCCCAATCTTGTTGCTTATCTGTAAACTCATTATTATCTATTAATTGGCTCATTATTACCACTCCGTAATCCATGGAATTGCCCCGTCTGCGGTAAGAGGTCGCATTCCATCTTCATCTCTTACCCAAGTATCTTCACTTCCAATACTCCCATCCAAATATACTAATTTTGGTTCTATTGCCATAGTCCCACCAATCGGTAGTGGTCTATCAAATCCTTCAGCAACTACTGGAGTTTCATCTAATTGTAATCCAACTGAATGGCCAAGAAATTTACTCTGGTCTGGATTCATTCCCATCAGATGTTCTTTGTGGCCGAATTCATCTGCCAATGCAAGGCCTTGTCTCCATGCTTGCTGACAGGTGTCGCCTGAATCTAATACATCTACAACAGTATCTTTGACCGCTAAAATATCTTCAAGTCGGGTATTCCATTTTTCATCTAGACGGCCTGCTACGAACATTCTAGTTGCATCAACAACATATCCGCGATGAATGTGCAATAAATCAACAAGTACTGTTTCATTGGCTTTTATCTTGTTAAATCCGCTACCCATACTGGAAAGTGGATGAGCGCCAACTCCCCCCAATGCGGAGTCAAAGAAAGAAGGGATTCCTCCGGCTCGTCCTGCGATAATAACGCCTCTATCACATTGCATAGGGAAGCGGCGCATTTGTACAGAGCCTCCATATCCTTCAGCTCGGCTTACTGCCTCTGCTGCAGCAACTAATTCTAACTCAGTAATACCTTCGCCACCTACTTCGGTAACAGCATCAAACATCTTCAATTGAATATCAGCGCCGGCTTCTAGCATTTCAATCTCCCATGCGGACTTGACTTCTCTTTGTCCATGAATAATTGAAGTTACATCTGGACAATCGCCAAAGAGAGATAATTTTTCATTGAAGTATTTGTGAAGTGATGCTGGGATTTCACCTTGTTGCAAACCAATAGAACCCTCTGCCCCCATATCCTTTAGGTGTTGAGCGAATTCATTCATCGAAGGAAATTTGCATAACTTGAGAGGCGCATCATCGCCACCCGCTTCAAAAATAGCTCTACTCAATGAACGGCGTACGAAGAATGTAGGTCCATCTCCCCCTGATTCACAAGTTGCGGAAGTTGCAGTGGCTGGAACGAATAATGAACCATTTTGCCTTCCTCCTGCATAATAATACAAATCTACTGGATGTTGTATTATCGCTCCACCGAATCCTGCCTTAGCTAAAAGGTCGGAAAGAAGGCTTAGACGAGCCTCCAACTCTGATACAGGTACGCGCCAATCTTCGCCCTCAGGGCCAACGATATCGGCTTGGGACCAAGTTGTCATCATGTCATTGGACACGCCACCCGTTCTAAATGACTCCGCTTGTAAATGCGTTAAAGAAAACGGTCAAGATTCTATTTTTTCAATCTTAATCTCATCGGTTAGGTCGATTCGGTCTTGTGCAATAGCACAATATTCTTCTGATAAATCAACACCAATATATGTTCTACCTGTCATTTTTGCTGCGACACAGGTTGAACCTGAACCATTGAATGGATCTAATACAACATCTCCAACAAAACTGTACATTTCAATACAACGTTTTGGCAATTCTACTGGGAATGGTGCTGGATGATTTACACGGCTTGCTCTTTCGGTAGCAAAACTCCAAATTGATTTTGTATTATGGATAAAATCATCACGAGAGATTGTGTCAATTCTCCCTTCTGCTCTTTGTTTTTTATCACGAGGTAATTTGTAATCGCCTTTGCTAAAGATTAGCAAATATTCATGAATATCTCTCAAACATGGATTGCTTGCACTTTGGAAAGAACCCCATGCACAAGAAGACCCTGCGCTTGCAGATTTATCCCAAATAACTTCTCCTCGCATCAAAAAACCAATTTGATTCATCATCAAATTAATATGACTAGATAACGGAATGTAAGGTTTTCTTCCAAGATTTGCAACATTGACTACCATTCTTCCACCTGGTGCTAAGACCCTATAACATTCTTGAAACACATCGAATAACATCTGTAGATATTCAGCCAAACTCAAATCGTCATCATAGGTTTTACTTGCATTATATGGCGGTGAAGTAACGACCAAATGAACGCAATTATCTGGCATATCAAGAGCACGAGAATCTCCGCATATGACCTTATTAGCACAGGCTGGGGGAAGTTGATTTTCCGATCCTACCTCTCTTGAGGAGACTTGACCTTCATTCAACCGACTGCCATAATAAATTGAAGCGTCGTGTCCTTCGCGTTTTGACACTCCGAAGGAGGATGTCACAGTTCCAGCGCGACGACGTGCACCATCCAGTACACCATCTTGTTGTGATGTTTCGCGCCCCATCAAATGTTAGCGGTTTTGAAGGCTATTTCACCTTTCGCGTAATTGAGATGCTCAAGACGCGCGCTTTGATACCTATTCAAAGAAGCCGCGATATACAATTTAGATGATTTTGAGATGGATTACAAGCGAGTATTACAAAAACCTACGGCTGTTGGATTAAACTGATGGCAAGGGTTCTAACCTTGGACAATGTCAACGTCGAGGGCAAGACGGTCATCGTTCGCGTTGATATTAACAGCCCGATGGCGCCTGCGACAAACACTTTTCTTGATGATACAAGAATTAAAGCCATTATTCCGACTTTGAATCGGCTTTCAAAGGCAAAAGTCATTATTCTTGCTCACCAATCAAGGCCTGGAAAATATGATTTCACAAGTACATTAGGTCACTCTCGTGAACTTGGTAGATTATTGGGTCGTCAGATAAAATGGGTCGATGACATCTATGGGCCAAAGGCCATGGATGCAATAGAACAATTACAAGATGGACAAATATTGATGCTCAACAATGTAAGAATGGATGAACAAGAAATGTCAGTCTGTGGCGATTTTTCCACACTATCAAAGACAAAGATGGTTCAAGCATTATCAGGTATTGCTGATATTTTTGTCAACGATGCATTTGCTTGCGCTCATCGTTCTACTGCCTCTATTACTGGATTTACCCATGAGATACCTTGTGTCGCAGGTGAATTAATGGGTCACGAAATACGTATGATAGATTCAGCATTAGATAATCCACAGCGACCTTGTTTAGCCATACTTGGTGGCATTAAAGTCGATGACTCAGTAACTGTCGCCGATAATATGCTAAGGCAAGGGATTGCAGATGATGTATGGGTCACCGGCGGTGTTGCCAACATGATGGTCGAATTGTCTGGTGTTGAAATTGGTGACTTGAATCATAACTTCCTTGTCAATGAATTAGGTGATAACTATCATTCTACTGTTGAAACTGCAAAATCTCTGCTCGCTGATTTCCCAGATAAAATTCACTTGCCGGTTGATTTAGCCGCCAATATTGAAGACAACCGTGTTGATTTACTCATTGACGATTTACCGGTTGAGGCTCCATTGATAGATTTGGGAATCCAATCAACTATTGCAGTTTCTACCGCAATAAAAAATGCTGGAACTATAATACTAAACGGACCTGCTGGAGTGTTTGAACTACCAGATTTCTCCTTAGGCACAATTGAGATCCTCAATGCCTGTGCTGAAACTGATGGTTATGCAGTAATGGGCGGCGGTCATACTGCAACTCTGGTAATGAAGTACGACTTGGCTAGTAAAATGGGTCATGTTTCTACCGGTGGTGGTGCTTCATTGGACTATATCGCAGGACGAACTTTACCAGGAATTGCAAGTCTAGAGGCAAGTGCAAAACAATTTGCTGTGGAAATTACAAAACCAGTAGACCCTCAATGAGCCAGATACTTTTCTTGCTGCTTTCTTTGAGGCTAGGATTCTTCAATGACAGGCGCGAGCGCCAACCATGTCGCACGATGATAGCATACGCTATCTCAACACCGTTCTCTATGATGAGAAGGGGCAACAATTTGTTGGTGATGTGCTGCTACATAGTGATGGAAGTTGGTCAAAATCAATTGGCGATGAAGATGTTGCTCAACAAATTGATGGTTCAAAACGCTTGATTACTCGCAGTTTGCAAAATTGGCACACCCATCTTGCAATGCAACTGAATGCTAGAGATTTCAGTGATGGTTATCCTCTTCACCGTTGGTTAAGTGAGTCAATATTCCCTACTGAAGCAAGGCTAACTCCTGAATATGTACGGGTAGGGGCACAAGCGGCTGCTGCTGAAATGATTCGCACAGGTTCCACATTTGCTGCTGATATGTACTTCCATCCAAGCGTTACAGGAAAAGTCCTCAATGATGCTGGCCTAAGAGGGTTAATCGGTGGACCTGTGAGTGACTTCGCCCTGCCTTCACACGATAGTGCAACTTCAGCACTCGCTGAAATGGATCAATTACTTCAACAAAATTCACCTTCAAATCGAATTGATTATGCTATAGCAACTCATTCTGTTTACTTGTGTGAAGAAGAAACTCTGAGAAAGGCATCACAATTAGCAGCAAAGAGAAAGGCACGTTTGCATATTCATGTCTCTGAAACGAGAAAAGAAGTCGCAGAACATCATGCAAAAACTGGCCTATATCCTGTTGAATATTTAGACTCAATCGACTTCTTCCAAGAAGGGACAATCTGTGCTCACGCATCTTGGGTAAAGAAAAATGAAATCAGAATCTTAGCCAAACATCAGGCAACTACAGTGCATTGTCCGTCATCAAACATGAAATTGGCCTGTGGAGGAACACTTTCCCTTCCAGCATACAGAGATGCAGGGGTTGATGTTCGTCTTGGAACTGATGGAGCAGCGAGTTCTGGAAGTGGCCTAGATATTTTGGCCGAAGCAAGATTAGCAAGTTTAGTACAACGTCATGACCACTGGGACCCAACATTACTTCCAGCTTCAGAAGTATTCTCAATGGCTACCAAAGGCAGTCAAGATTGGGCTGTTTGGAATTTAGATGATATCAGAATGCGTCCTGTTGGAAGACAAAATGATAGACATATTGCAAATTTAGTTTTCAATGGTGCAGATTGTCTTGACTTATGGGTTGAAGGGAAAGCATTGAGGCGTGATGGAATTACTCTCAGTGTTGATGAATCTAATGCGATTGAGGAATTGGATAACGCTGTAGAAACCTATTACGAAGGTTTGGGTTCTAATCAATAAAGTGGAAAATTGCTCTCTGCTGCCCTTTACAAGGGTACCCTACTACTTTCAAGTGAGTTAATCCGTAGTATAACGAATAGCGTCTGAGTAAAAGTGCGATTTTCCGCAACATAATTTTGCCTATATTAGTCAATAATCCGCATTAATTAGTGAGTTAATCAAGCCCTAATAGTGAGTGAAAATTATGTCCTTGTTGAAGTACCGGCACTATCCCTTCTTGATGGATATGGTGGGTCATCATCACCCCAAAACTTTGGATTTGTTGCTATGCCTAAATTAATTCCTGTACCAAATAATGAACCCAATACAGGAATACCGGCGAAGGGATTAGTGAAGGTTTGACCGCTTTTATCGGTGTATTCTTTCTTGCCGACTATCGCTTCAATGATTGGTACGGGTGATTCGCCAACGCCTACATCAGTATTCAATAAATCCTGTACACCCTCAACAATATCTTCTCCCCATCCAAATGCCGCCTTTGCCGCTTTGTACCCAATGTAAGAAGCCGTACCAACTCCTGTAGCAATAGCAAGGGGAATAACGAGGTTCTTGGCTGTTTGACCTATTACTAATGTTTCAAGTGCTTCTCTCTCTTTAGATTGTAATTCAATCCTATGCGTTATCACTTGGTCAGGCTTTCGTTTTGGCATAGTAATCACGCAAGCAGGTTCTTTGTTCTAATCAACCAACTCAAGAATGCCGCTATTGGTGCGCTTTCAGCCGTAGCCATAACTAAACCTAAATTGGTTTTTACCTCATCAATATCAATATCATCAAAATTACTGTTGTTGTATTTGATGTATAGAGGGTGAAACAATATCCTTGTATCGCCCTTATGCATACCCCAGTTTATCGAGAATCCTTGCATCCTCAAGCACCCTTAGTGGCTACAACCTTGAATGACCACCCTTTACCGATGGTGACATTCAATCCGCTTACGGATAGGTTGTAAGTATTAGATTCGGAAGACGGTGACAATCCACGATACCCTCCTTGAATTGTCATCACTACGCCACCCATCTCATCTATGATTTGAATGGAATCGCATAGCGCACCGTCTTCTAATTGAATTACAATGGATGATAACCGAGAGCCAAAG
>ERZ1046740.145-NODE-145-length-60087-cov-16.766758_pt1 | contig 60087 bp, 34 predicted proteins | sample MGYA00383093_ERZ1046740 | MGnify/ENA primary metagenome ERZ1046740 (study PRJEB29581, sample SAMEA5548363) | metagenome | biome: marine; feature: coastal; material: water | depth 25 m | study: Short-term variability in the microbial, nano- and picoplankton... | reverse complement strand
TGTAATGATCCGACACCTACTCCAACAGTAGAACCTAACCCAACTGCAACTCCTGTACCTAACCCAACAAGTACACCTGTACCGGAACCTACAAGTACTAATCAACCCACACCAACACCTACCGTAGATACGAGTAGTTTTAAGTTACATGTTTATAACCAAACAACTGGCAATTATACAATTGGTGATTTTAAATTAAGTCAATCAAATGGTGCAATGTCAAGTAGACTTAGTTTCGACTCTTCAGGAACACACATAGTAAATCCAAACAATGAGGCTCATCATTCTGTTACTACTCTCGACACCAATTATAACAACGTCAGGATTAGTATACCTGCAACAGGTAATGGAACTTATTGGGGATGGTATTATCTAAATGGTTCTTTTGCGGGGTTGGGGTATGAACGTCCGTTCGGCAATCTCGTGGATTTAAGAAGCGGACCGGGCGGTCAGTATCAATATTATTCCCTTGGACCTGATGATGTTGTTGAATTATACTTAACAGACACCGACACCCCACCCGTCGCAGCACCAACTTCAACACCTGAACCAACTGCGAGTAGTACTCCTGAACCTACACCTACGGACACACCTGTACCAGACCCAACTGCAACAGTAGAGCCGACGAGTACACCTGTACCAGACCCAACCGCAACTCCTGTACCTAATCCAACTTACTCGTTGAGTAGTACTTCTTACAAAAGTGAGGGAGGTAATATAACATTTACATTAACAACAACAGGTTTACAGAATAGTGACACAGTTCCATTTACATTATCGGGTACTGCTACAATTGGTGATGATTATTCTGATGTAGACCCAAAAGAATTTGTAATTACTAACAATTCTTCGACATACACGGTAACGACATTTCAAGATAACACAACAGACGGAGGTGATGAAACAATTATATTAACATTAGATACGGTTGATAATCAAGGAAATTATACGGGTGGTATAGGGACAACTTCATTTATTGGAGATTCATCTCTCACGCCTACTCAAACACCTCAACCAACATCTACCCAAGGACCAACACCAACATCAACGGTAGTGCCATCCACCCCAACTCCAACACCTACTGTTTCTTTAACGTGTTTAGACTCTAATAACGACAATACTGTAATGTACGGTGAAATTAATTTTGGTCAAGGTAACTTTTACATATTTAATGGGAGTTATGAAACATACCATACAAACACAGGTACTTATATATTGAATAACGTATCTAGCGGTCATCCCATAACAGTACTAAATAGTGGTAAGGAAGATCTAATTTATGTTGATGGTATACATGGGGGAACTAAAATAGGTTCTGATGGAAATACATATAGTTATTACTACGGAGATGTAATTATGACCGTTCAAGGAAACTATGGAACGGTAAGTTACGAATGTTACTACCATGGGTATATGGGTGGTCAGAATAACCTTGTATTTAGTAATACATGTAATCCATCAAATCCGACACCTACACCAACTAGTACTGTGGAACCTACGGCAACACCCGTACCACCCACACCAACTAGTACAATAGAACCTACACCGACAGTAGAACCGACAAGTACACCTGTACCGAATCCAACGGCAACTCCTGTACCCGATCCAACACCAACACCAACAACAATGGTACAACCAACACCAACTAATGTACCTGACTCGACACCTCAACCTACACCAACACCCCAACCTACGTCGACTTCGCAACCAAACCCGACGAGTCAACCGACAACAACACCAATAACGCCAACACCGACACCAACGGCAGCGGCAAATACGATTTACGTACACACACTTTAATGAGATATGACTAACGAGAAATTACAAGAATTAACATTATCCATAAATGAATCAACATCGGATGATATTGTTTCAGTAGGGTATGGTTTTAAAACCGTTAATGGTAAGTTAACCAATGAAAAATCGTTGGTTTATATGGTATCTGAGAAGAAAGATATAAACGAAATACCTGTAGATGAAAGAATTCCTTCAGAAATTAATCATGAAGGTGAAATTTTAAAGACAGACGTTGTTGAGGGTATTGTAAAACCACAAGGATACGGAATGTGTGATGCTTCTTTTTATACATGGCAATCAAACCCTCCAACTAACCAAGATGTCCACAGACCTTTGATGGGTGGTGTATCTGTAACAAATTTTGGTAAATTACCTAATTACGTTGGGACACTAGGTTTTATAGCGGTAGATAATGAAACAAATCACTTGGTTGGTGTCTCTAATAACCATGTCCTTATCGATGATGCGTGGATCACACAAGAACGTAATTTAAGTGGAGTACACACTAATGTGCATCAAGATCCTGTAACACAACCTAATGAACAAGGTAAGTCAGGTATTAATTTCAAAATGGGTACAGTAATAAGATATCAACCATTAAGTAGTCCTACTAACTTTATTGATTGTGCGATTACAAATATAGATGAGGGAATGATAGACCCATCTATTTCGTGGAGACAACATAACATAAATGGTATGACATCGGCTCCAAGATTTGCAACAACACCGGAAATAAATCAATTTCTTAGTGAAGACCACCGAGAATATTTTAGTGCAGGAAGAACCACAGGAGGTAAAGGTGAAGGAGTTATTAAATTACTTAGAGAACAATCGGCAGCGTCAATAACGATAAGTTATAATAAACAAGGACAAAGTACAACGACTAAGATGAACGACACATTTGTTCTGATGGCAAGTGGAAATACTACACCAACAGGAGACACCTGTTACTTTCCATCAAACGGTGGTGATTCAGGTTCTGCAATATTAACAAAAAATGAAGAGACCAATGAATATCTTATTGTTGGTTTATTATATGGTGGTACTTACGTTAACGATGGTGATAACCAATATCCTGTTCGTAGTTTGTGTAATAGAATAGATAGAATAGAACAAAAAATGAACATTAGATTTTGGGATGGAACCATGAATGGTATTGTTCCTTATATAGGTGGAGATATGTTGTATGTTGTGGAAGGAGCGTCACAAGTAGAGAGTATCGTAATAAATGGTAGGACTTATTGGCAATTAGGTTTAGGTAATCCAAACCAATACCCCGCGACCAATGCGTAGTAAATAAAAAAATAGATTGAATATTTATTAGTATGGAATTTTTTATACGAAAAGGGGCAACGGACCCATTATTAAAATTAAGATTGGTTGATGACGGTAGAAACGATAAGTCTTCTCTAAACGACTTATTAGAAAACGCCGACATTAGATTTGATATGATCAATATGGAAACAGAAATTCCTGAAATCTTGGGTGGGGAATGTTTATTAACAACAAGAACTAAAAATTATGACCAAACCACAGAAGAGTATTATATAACTTACAGGTTCACTTCAGAACAAACAAAAGAGGTGGGTAAATTTGAGGGAATAGTCAATGTACAATTTAGAGATACCGACTTAGAACCCACAAACAAACTCATCGTTCCAATTAAGGAAAAACTCTACATTAACATCATTTAGACTTAAAACCCAATGGGTTTATTGAAAACCCAACGGTTTATTTGAAAAACCCAAAAAACCCGATAACAGTAAAAAGACAATTGGTAACAGTAAAAGGGAAATAGTAAAAAGATAATTGGTAACAGTAAAAGGGAAATAGTCAATAGTTAAAAGTGCGCAAACAATAATGGAGAATATATAATATCTATCTTGATATTATAACTTATTTTACATATCTTTGTATTAATTAAGGCAAACTACCCAACTAAGGGTAAGCTAATGTGTCATCCAATTTTAATACAATGAAAGAAATCATTTCCCAAGAGGTAATCGAAGATTTCCTCAGTGGTTCGGATCCTGAAGATTATATAACAGGAATAGAATACGAATACCGATCCAACACAATCTACAAAATTATTCAACATCCTGAAAAGGGTAAAATTATTCGAAAAGATAAGTTAACTGCATTCTTATGGGTTGATGATCTTACAGGTTTAAATTTCTATGGTGATAGTAAGGCCAAACAACGTCAGAAAATGTCGGAATATGGGATTACTATTGAGAAGTTAGATACTGCGGATAATGAACGTTTAGAGAATGGATATAATTTCTTAGTTAAAAGTAGTCAAGGTTATCGTTCACTTCTTAGTTTTTTTAGACAAGGAGGTTTGAACCCATGGGACGAAGAAATAAGAAAACATTTTATACTACTTAATCCTAAAGAACAATATCTTATACAAAAGGAAAAAAGATTATTCAAGGGTATTGAAGAATATGAGGATGTACACAGATTAGTTTTTGATATTGAGACAACAGGTCTTGAACCCGAAACAGATAAAATAATTCTAATTGGTTTAAAAGACAATAGAGGGTTTGTTAAAATTATCAATGCATTTGGTGAGGATGGGGAAAAGAATTGTATTATAGAATTCTTCAAATATGTTGAGGAACTTAAACCCACCATATTTTCAGGTTATAACTCCGCATTTTTCGATTTTCCTTTTATTCTAAAAAGAGCTGAGATATTAGGTATTGATATTACTGAACTTACTAAGGTGTTTATTGACATCGGACTAAAGGAAAGGGAGGGAATGTTAAAACTCGCTAACGAGGTTGAAACATATACTCAACATATGATATGGGGTATGAACATTCTCGATATTGCACATTCAGTTAGAAGAGCACAGGCAATTAATTCAGATATTAAATCTTGGGGTCTGAAATACATCACGAAGTACTTAGGTGCTGAGAAAGAGAATCGTGTATATGTGGATGGTGCATGGATTTCTAAAATATATTTGGATAACGAGAGTTATTACGTGAACCCAAAAACGGGTAACTACAAGAAAATAGGTGATCCAGGTACTGAAGGTTTATTGGAAAAATACCCTGACCAATTTGAGGTATGGACAGGTAGAAAAATTGTAGAACAATATCTTGATGATGATTTATATGAAACTATGGTTGTTGACGAATCATTTAGTCAGTCAACGTTTTTATTGTCAAAGGTTGTACCTACAACGTATGAACGTATATCTACAATGGGTACCGCAACATTATGGAAACTAATAATGTTAGCTTGGTCATATAAACATAATTTAGCAGTACCTGAAAAACAAGATAGAAGAGCGTTTACAGGTGGTCTATCGAGACTACTTGCAGTTGGTTACGCTGAGAAAGTGGTTAAGTTTGACTACTCCTCACTATACCCGTCAATCCAATTGGTTTACGATGTATTTCCTAAGTGTGATGTAATGGGGGTACAAAAATCTATGTTAAAGTATTTTAGAGATGTTCGTATAAACTATAAGAAGTTGGCATCACAACATTATAAGACCGACCCCGAATTGTCAGAAAAATACAACAGAAAACAATTACCGATTAAGATCTTTATTAATGCATATTTTGGGTCTCTTTCCGCACCTCACGTATTTCATTGGGGTGATATGGATACAGGTGAAACAATTACGTGTGTTGGTAGACAGTGTTTACGTATGATGATTATGTTCTTCGAAAAGAAAGGTTATAAGTCACTGGTGATGGATACGGATGGTGTGAACTTTTCTTGTCCTGACGATGTGGAGGATAGAGTATATGTCTCAAAAGGTCTTAACGAGTTGGTAGAAGGTGGTAAAACCTATACGGGTGCTGAGGCCGACACTGCCGAGTTTAATGACATTTTCATGAGAAATGAAATGGGATTAGATATTGATTATGTTGCACCATCAACAGTTAATGTCGCTCGTAAGAACTACGTACTTAAAAAACCAAGTGGTGGACTTAAACTAACGGGTAATACCATTAAATCAAAGAATCTACATGGTTATATTGTTGATTTCTTAGATGAGAGTTTAAAACTAATGTTAGATGGTAAGGGACAAGAATTCTTAGATGTTTACTACAAATACATTGGTATGATCTACAATAAGGAGATTCCATTGGCTAAGATTGCCAATAAGTCAAGGGTGAAATTATCAGTAGAAAATTACCTTAAATCCATGAAGACTAAAACTAAGAGTGGCGCATCTAAGGCGAGACAGGCACACATGGAATTAGTAATGAAAAATAATTACCCCGCAGGACTTGGAGAAACCATATACTACGTTAATAATGGTGACCGTAAGGGAGATGGTGATGTACAGAAAATGACCAAACCAACTAAGAAATTTCAAAAGGAGTTTCTTGAAGAACATGGATACCCTGTTCCTGAGAACTATATAAAAATTAATTCCTTTATGATTACCGAACAGGAATTGAAAGAAAACCCCGACATGAAGGGTGATTATAATGTTGCACGATATATTAATACCTTTAATAAAAGAATAGAACCTTTATTGGTTGTATTTCATCCCGATATTCGTAGTGACATCATTATTGATAATCCCGATGATAGACCTTTCTTTACGATAAATCAATGTAAGTTGGTTAATGGGTTCCCAATGAAAGAGGGTAGTCAGGATAGTTTTGAGGAAGTTATGACATTATCTGATAGTGAGGTATTGTTTTGGAAAAAGGTTGGTAGAGATCCATATTTTATGTATTTAGAAGATAGTCTTGATCATGTTGATCAATATTGGGTACAGAAAAATAGGGATGCGGTTAACTTCAAGGTTCCAAGTAGTCCAACTCAAGAGGGTGATTTAATTGAAAGGGGTGGTCATGATTATGCTACACACACAGATGTGGAGATTTAAATCATATTAAAAGGAGATGGCATCGCTCTGTACTTTAACGACTTGTTAAGACTTTCGGCCTCATTTCCTTTTCTTTCTAACATTTTGTCAGGTCTTAACCTTTCTAATCTTTGTGACAATTCTTCGATGAGTTTTAGTTTTTCATCTTTACCTTCGGTTAGTAGTGATTGGTAGTCTAATTTAACTTGACTATCGGGTACTTGTAAGTCTCCCGAGAATTTAGAGTATATTCTACCTAAACCTTCTTTAGAGTATGCAATAAGGAATTTTCTAACCCAAGTTTGTGCAGGTCTATTAAGTTCTTCCCATACCAACTCTTCAGTTGCAATATCAGATGGTAATTTTACTACATCTTTATTTTTATCTAAACAATCATCTCTATCTGTTGTATCGTAATACCAATACCAAACATAGAAATTATGTTGTTGTATTGAACCAAAGTCAAATCTACCACCAGGTACGTTAGCTAAGTGAATATATTTTTTACCTTCAGGACCCGCAGTTATACGATAAGTCATTTCACCACCGATTAAACGGTTTTTAATGTTCCTATCTTGCATACGTGATAATAAATCGTAAGCGGGTAACATAAAATAAGAACCTGACGTTCCCATTTGTGCAAAACCACCTACACCACCTGAACCTACACCACCAAGACCACCAAATCCACCTAAAAATGGATCCACAATAGAATCGGTTAATTCGGCACGTGTAAACCATAACAATTCATTTATTTCACGACCCGCCGGAATCTCATATACTTGTTGATCTCTAACAAGTTCTATTTTGTCTTTTAATAATTCAGAATCACCACCCGCCTGTAAACCAACAATTTTTGAATATGCATGTGAGTACTGTGTTTCATAGTCTAATGATCTCGTAGTAAACGCTCTCGTCAAAGATTGCGTATCAACATTTAACCCAGCTAAAGATGACCACTGAGATTCAATTAACCAATCACTTACGTACTGTTCATATTCATCCAAAGACAGTTCTAAGAAAGTATCCATCTGTTCTTCAGTCAATTCTATTGACCTAATAGGTGCTCCCAAAAGGTTAAGAACCTGAGAATATAACTTGTCTCGATTTGCCGGTGTAATAATAGTGCTTGCCATACTTGATTTATTAATATAAATAGTTTACATTTGAGAAAAACAGAAGACCAATTTTGAATTTAGATAAAATAAGACTTAAACATCGCAAAACACTTAGTATATGGAGGTACATTCATCAAACCTCTAAGTTTAACAAACCTTTTACTAAAGAAATTAATAGAATAGTAAGAGAAACTCACTCAGGTGATAAATTAAGATGGAGAAACTTGATGGGTAGTGTTGGTGGTGGTTATTATAATTTTGATGAGTCAACAAAAGAATATACCTATAGAAGTGGAATAAACTATATCAATACAGGATATTCATATCAAGAATATATAGAGTCTGTTTTTAAAAAAAAATATGGGATTACGTTACCATACCAAATAAACGGTGATGGTAGTTATATTGAGGAAACCGTTGTAGAGACATTAAAAGAGTTTTGTTATTATTTAGAACTTTACAAGGAAGATTTTCTTTTCGATGGTGAGATAAAAGACCACATTGAAAATATACGACTTAATTTAAAGGTAGTTTCTGAACGTTCAGAAAAATTAATTGCCGATAAATTTAAACATATATGGCCTAACTGTATTAGTTATATATCATCCACAGGAAATGGAGGTAATGTAAAAGATTTTATAGGGATTGATGCTGAGGTTGTATTTGATGACGGTGTGAAAACTGTACAATGTAAAGAGGTTAGTTTTATTGAAGAGAACAACGATAAGATTATATTAACCCTTACAATGGATCATTCAAAATACTCAGATATAGATTACTACGCATTTACTCACGATAAGAAATATATTGTATTTAAAAATGATTCTGAAGGTATAGAGGTTTCAACAAAGACTACTGGTGGTAACATTTATTCGTTTAATAAAAGTCTAATTGTGTGTTCTACGTTTTAATATTTTTAACTAACTCACTACCAAAACTTTCCGAGTATTCTCCATCCCCCATTACTTGATCTATAATTTCTTTCTTTTTCTGTAAAATATTATATATTGTCATTTCGATAGTATTTTCAAAAACAGGGTAATAAACAAGTACACTATTCTTTTGTCCATATCTGTATGCTCTATCCTCTGCTTGTGAATGATCTGCAGGAACAAACGACAAGTCATTAAAAATAACAGTGTCTGCCGCGGTCAGAGTAATCCCAACTCCCGCCGCTTTAATGTTACCAATAAAGACCTTAACTTTATCTTCATTTTGAAATCTATCCACCGACTGTTGTCTTCTATCTTTAGACATCCTACCATCTAATACCACTGCCTTCTTTCCGTACTTCTCATAAATCATATCTAAAGACATAGTAAAGTTGGTAAAGACAATTACCTTTCTACCTTGTTCTAATACTTTATCAATTAGTTCACATGTATGATCAACTTTTTCAATTGCGATTAATTGTCTTAATTTCATTAATCTGTTAAGTGTAACGGTTAGACTTTCTTTTTTCCTATTCTCCTTACTTATTCTCAAGAACTCTGTAAGTTCATCATCGTAGAAAGAATTTTTTAATTCTAACCATATTGGTGAGATTATTTTTTCAGGTAAATCTAATATGTCGGTCTTCATTCTTCTTAGTACCACCGCCTTGGTTTGTTCCCTTAACTCATCTAAGTTACTTGCCCCACTTGTGTTCCATATTTTTCTACCACCCACCCTAAATTGATAACCTTTACAGTATCTTAAAACATAACTCTTCCAATTTAGTGTCAAGGGTGAGTTTACAATTTTTAGTAAATTAAAATAGTTAATCGGTCTTGAGGTCATAGGTGTCCCTGTAAGTAACCAAACCTTAGGTATTTTTGCAAGTATGTCATTTAACAGTTTTGTTCTCTGTGCTTGACTGTTCGAAATGTAGTGTGCCTCATCCACTATTGCAAGATCAAACCCTTCATTTAAAATTATTTTGTATGCATCACTATCTTCAGTATTTTCTGTAGTATGAAAGTTTTTAAGTATGTCGTAATTTATAATGTAATATTTAAAAGTGGACCCCCACTTCTTACCTTCAACAATTAATACGTTTTCATCCGAATAAAGTTCTATTTCCCTCTTCCAATTGATTTTAAGGGATGCTGGACAAACTATCAATACTTTTTTAATGTCACTCTCCAAAGATGCAATAACGGTACTTGTGGTCTTTCCTAGTCCCATATCATCGGCAAGAATAAACTTATTGTTTGCCAATAACTTCTCTATCGCTATTTTTTGATGTTCCATTGGTGGTCTGTGAGAATACGGACTGTAATCTACTTCACGATCTAAAGTCTTCTCCTCTTGGATAACCGACGCTTTAGGTATCCACATAGAAACGGGTTTCATCTCTTTAGTTAAGTTACCCCATATATTATATGCCTTGTCACTTTCACATAGTAGTTTTTCCACCCACACTTGTTCAACAGGAGACATGAGCAATCGATCTTCTTGTAGTTTAGTCCCAAAAGACCTTGCAATCCCAAGATACTTTCGGGCGACCTTTGGTACTACCTCATGATATTTTATGACATAATCAGATTGTGGACGAGTTAAACTATAATTTTTCGATCTTTCGAATTTATGTTTTAAGTCCAATATATGGTTATTATAACCTGTATATCCTGTTACAATCTCCCTCGCTTGTATTTCGGGTAATAAGTTTCCCATCTATAAACTAAATATAAGGAATTCAAATCAGTTTTTAAACTATTTATCTATATGAGTAAAAAATTACCAATTAAAAGAATGAGTAAATTCTTCTCTGAAGAAGACTTTGACTTTAACGTTCAAATAGGTCAAGAATATCTTCATGGGGATTTAAATATGAAATTGGTACTCTATCGTGTTGATACTGAGAGTACAGATACTGATGCTGTATATGCTGAGGTAGGGAAAGATCAAATCAAGTTCTTTCCACCTATTGAGTTTAACGCGTTAGTTAAAATAGAACCACCTAAAAATAATTCTTATAAACCTGGTTTAGTTCGTTACATAGAACCTGGTAATATGACCGTATCTGTTTATATAAGTCATTTACGAGATTTGGGGGTTGATATAAAATACGGTGATTTTATTGCATATCCCGAGACTGAAGATAAGATTAGATATTATACGGTCGCAAATGACGGTAAAGTTACTTCAGACAATAAACATAATATGTTTGGTTTTAAACCACATTACAGAACAATAACTTGTGTACCGGCAGAAGAGTCGGAATTTAGAGGAATATAATGGCGATACCTAAAAGAAAAAATAACATAAAAGTTTACCAAGGAAACGAATTAATGGGTAGACGACAGGAATTATTAGATAAGATCACTGAAGGTGATTCGTTTCTTCCTGACTCGGTACTTCACGACGATTTAGATTTGGGTATGTTAGATTTTGTTAAGAAGAACTTTATCGTTGTTTCTGATGGTTCACAAATACCAATTATACCTAAAATATTAACTACACAACGTTGGGGTGAGTTTACTAACACATGGGACTTTGCTAATTTAGATGGTAACCCATCGTTACCTTTTATTAGTGTAATAAGAAAACCCGACGTTCAGTTAGGGACTAATCCAAGTTTACAAAGGACCATACCCGATAGACAACAATTTCATTATGCTACGGTACCAACTTGGAATGGAACTCAGGTCGGTGCGGACATTTATAAAATACCACAACCCGTACCTATTGATATAAGTTATGAAATTACCATTGTTTGTACAAGATTCAGAGATTTAAATAAATTTAATCAAATAATTCTACAAAAGTTTACTTCAAGACAAGCGTATACCACTGTTAAAGGACATTATGTCCCAATAGTTTTAGATAGTATTGAAGATAATACACCCGTGGATTTGGAATCAAGAAGATTCTACGTTCAAAATTATAAATTCACTTTATTAGGTTTTATTATAGACGATGAGGAATTTGAAGTGAAACCCGCAGTTAGTAGATTATTTTTAATGAACGAATTTATTAAGAGTAATAATTTTGAGAAGAAGTATCTTACTAAAAATTTAGAAATTACCGTTGCTAACTTTACCGCTGATGGAGTACAAACAATTTTTAGTGTGGGTGAAACTATCGGTATTCTTTTTAATTCAACTATTAACGGATTATTACAAGAAAGAGGTGTAGAATTTAACCATGTTTCCTTAACATCTAAAATAAGTTTTGTAGAACCACCAAGAGAAGGTGCTAAAGTAACCATTACCTATTATAAAGGTAGATCGAGTGTTTTTGTTGATAGTGAAGGAAACGTAAGACAGGTTTCTACAGAATATTTTGACTACTCAGGAGGTGGACTTTCATTTACTACAGTAAACAATATAGATAGTGTTATTAGTTTAGATTTAAACGGTCTATTATTAGAAGAAGGTAGTGATTTCGATATTACGGGTGGTACTGAAGTAACACTAAATGGAACCCCTCGAATTGGTTCAAGAATAGGTGTTACTTATTTATTTTAATAAATCTATATTATACACTGTTCTACGCAGTCCAGTTGAATTTTAATTGGCAGAAACCTATTCACCATATAAACCTCTTTTTCGGTCTACACAATTGGTTTCTATCCACTTTTCCACAACTTTATAAATTTTAAAACCATTATCATCACAATACTTTTTCAAGATATCGTGGTGTTTTTGACTTATTTTAATGTTTTTCGGGGTTTTATCGCTCATAAAGATAAATATAGATAAAAAAATATCTTTAAATATCCCAAAATAAAAAACTTGGGTACTCTTTACTAAAAACTAAGATATTTATAGTAAACAATAAAAATTTATAATTAAAGTTAATCGATGGCAAATTCAAACAGAGTATTCGTTTCTCCAGGTGTATATACCTCAGAAAAGGATTTAACGTTCGTAGCACAAAGTGTGGGTGTGACCACATTAGGGTTATCAGGTGAGGCACTAAAAGGACCTGCATTTGAACCAATTCTAATAAGAAATTTTGACGAATTCAAAACATATTTCGGACCTACTTCACCAACTAAATTTTCGGATGGTAACCCAAAATATGAATTGGGTTATGTCGCAAAATCATACCTTCAAGAATCTAACCAACTATTTGTAACAAGAGTTTTAGGTTTAACGGGTTACGTACCAAAAATAACATACGCAATTAAAACATTAGGTGGGGTATCAGTAGACTATACAATTGCACCTGCAAGTGAGGTAGAACCACTTTCGGGAACTTCAACAGATATCTCCTCATATTCACATATATCGGATCTTTCAGGAAAACTATCGAATGAGGGTAGTTCTGTACCTGACTATATTAATAGTCTTACTTCAGCGGTTGATGGATCATGGTTTACTATTGGTTTAGTCGATGGATCAGAGACAATATCTTTAGATTCATCAAAACAGATAGCGGGACCAATAGGTGAAAATAATAATAATAATTGGTACAATACGTACTTCTCAGAAGACGGTCTTGGAGATATAGATGGGGTTTATTCTTATCTTTTCGTATTCGACTCAACGGCGAATGGGTTTATTATTACCCAATATAAATATAATGCGAGTGTAAATACCGATTATGACAATATAGTTGTATTATCATTAAGATCAAGAGGATCTTACCAAGGTCAAACATTGAACCTTGAATTAGGTTTATCAACTGATGTAGGTATTACATCATCTACTTTGGGAACTGATCCACTATCAGAATTTACACTTAGCGTTACGGGTTCTACAAGTGGAGCTAAATCATTTACATGTACGTTGAATACATCATCTACTAAGTATGTGTCTAAAGTATTAGGTAATACTAATTTTGATAAGAAGAAAAATGAGGTACCTCTTTATGTTTTTGAAGAGTATCCAAAATTATTATCGGCACTTTATGGACAAGGACTTGTTAGAGGTTTAGATGTTGATCATATTTCACATAACGTAGGTAATGATTACTTAAATCAGTGGGAGACACCAGCATCACCAACAGTTGTATCTGAAGTGAGAGGTGGTATTGTTTCTGACTTATTTAGTGTAATTAGTATTTCAGATGGAGATGCTGCAAACACACAATTAAAAATACAAGTTCAAAACATTGACCTTGATTCAGGTGAGTTTGATATGATAATTAGAGACTTTAATGATACTGATAATAATGTTTCAGTACTTGAAAAATTCTCGAGATGTACAATGAATCCTGATTTACCTGGATACATTGCTAAAAAAATAGGTACTTCAGATGGTGAGTATGAGTTACGTTCAAAATATATAATGTTGAACATGGCTGAAGACGCACCTGTAGATGCATTTCCTGCAGGATTTAAAGGATTTACATCAGATTTCTTAGGTACATCTAAAGTCGGTAACGTATTATTTAAAACAAAATATAATGTAGCGGGTGACGTTATTTCTTATAACTCACAAGGTACGGAACAAAAAACTAACGGAGATAAAATCAGAAAAGTTACTTTAGGTTTATCATCTCAAATTGGTTTTGATAGAGATTTATTTGAATATAAAGGGAACGCCGCGAGTTCAACCTCACATAGTTTCCACCTTTCAAGTCAAGCGTCTGGTATATCAGGTTTTAAAACTACACCATACGATTTAGAAGGAAACAATAAAGGTCTATTAGAAACTAAATCATACAGAAAATTCACATTTACAGTTTGTGGTGGTTTTGATGGTTGGGATATCTATAGAGGAACAAGAACAAATGGAGATGGTTATATCTTTGGTAAAAACACTTATGTAAGTGGACACACATCTAATCAGGGTGTATTTAGTGATACTGTTGGAAACTCAGATTACTATTCATATTTAGCGGGAATTGAAACATTCTCTAATCCTGAAGCGGTTGATATTAACATATTTGCAACACCAGGTATAGATTTCTATAACCATAGTTCATTAACTAATCAAGCAATTGATATGATAGAAGGTGATAGAGCGGATTCATTATATATCACTAACTCACCTAATACTTCAGATGTTGACGAAATAGTTGACCAATTGGACGAAGTTGATTTGGATACTAACTACACGGCAACATATTGGCCTTGGATACAAGTAAGAGATGGGGACAATGCAACTCAATTATACATTCCACCAACAGGTGAGGTTGTTAAGAATATCGCATTGACTGATAACGTTTCTTATCCTTGGTTCGCAGTAGCGGGATACCAAAGAGGTTTAGTAAACGCAATCAAAGCGAAGAAGAAGTTGACGTTAGATAACAGAGATGACTTATATAATGCAAGAATTAACCCAATTGCAACATTCTCAGATACGGGAACGATAATTTGGGGTAATAAAACATTACAAGTTAGAGAGTCCGCACTTGATAGAATCAACGTAAGAAGATTATTATTAAGAGCGAGAAAATTAATTTCAGCAGTAGCAGTTAGATTGTTATTTGAACAAAATGACGAACAAGTAAGAAATGAATTTTTAAGATTGGTTAATCCAATATTAGAATCTATTAAGAAAGAAAGAGGTTTATACGAATTTAGAGTAGTTGTGTCTAACGATCCAGAAGATATAGATGCAAACACACTAAGAGGTAAGATTTATGTTAAACCAACTAGATCTCTTGAATTCATTGATGTAGAATTCTTAATTACTCCAACAGGGGCATCATTTGAGAATATCTAATAGAATAAAAAAGGAAAAGGGAGGGTCTAACGACTCTCCCCTATCCAAAAGTAAAAATTGAGATGACCCCAGTATATACTGGTTTAATATATACTAGATTTAATATATTATATACTTTATATCCTATATTTCATACTAGTAATTACTGGGTAATAAAAAAATACGGAAATTAATTGACAATGTCAAGTAGTTCTCAAATAAAAAAGAAAAATATTTCGTGAAGAGATATATTTATAATAATAGAATAACAAATATAACAAAAATACAGACATGGCAGATTTATTAATGAAAATGCCGGTTCCTTACGAACCGAAAAGAGTTAACCGATTTATCGTTAGGTTTCCATCATCATTGGGTATCAACGAATGGTATGTAACATCGGCAGCAAGACCGAGTGCAAAAATCAACTCAGTAGAGATTCCTTTCTTAAATACTTCAACTTACGTTGCGGGTAGATTCGTATGGAATGAACTAAGAGTTAAATTTAAAGATCCAATTGGACCATCAGCGTCACAAGCGTTAATGGAATGGTTTAGATTACACGCAGAATCAGTAACAGGAAGAATGGGTTATGCTGCAGGGTATAAAAAAGATATTGAATTAGAAATGTTAGACCCAACAGGTGTTGTGGTTGAAAAATGGATTTTACAAGGTTCATTCATGACTGACTTAAACTTCAACGAACTTGATTACAACAATGATGCATTGGCAACAATTGATTGTACATTAAGAATGGATAGATGTATCCAAGTATACTAAAAAAATAATCTGTCGATATATTTCAAGGGGATCTTTTATAAGGGTCCCCTTTTTTATTTCATTTAAACTTTACTTTACACTATTTAATAGTTACATTTAAACAGTATGGAAAACGAATATAGAATAGACCCAACAATTCAATACGATGTTGTTGAATTACCAAGTAGAGGTATATACTATCCAAATGGTGTGAAGGCATTAAAGGTAGCATACCTAACTGCAGCGGATGAGAATGTCTTATCCTCACCAAACTTAGCGGCAAATGGAGACATTGTTACAGAACTTTTAAAAAGAAAAGTTTTAACTAAAGATGTACCTGTTGAAGACTTAACAAGAGAAGATAAAGAGGCAATCCTAATTTTCTTACGTAACACTGCATTTGGTTCCGAATTAAAATTAGAGTTAAAAGACCCTAAAACAGAAGAGACATTTGAACATACAGTTGATTTAAGTGAACTTACATATAAAGAATTCGACTTAAAGGAAGACGAAAACGGTGAATATCCATACTTCATGGAAAAATCTAAAGTAGATATCACATTTAAATTTCTTACACCAAAAGACGAACAAGAATTAGAAGATATAACTAAAAGTTGGAACGGTCTTGGTGCACCTCCTATTGTTACAAAAAGATTAGAAAAACTAATTAAGAGTGTTAAAGGTAATAAAGATCAAATGAATATAAGAAATTTCATTGAAACCTTACCTATATTAGATTCTCAGGATTTTAGAAAATACGTCAATAAAGTCAAACCAGGTGTAAACTTAGTACACCACGCAGTCGCCCCATCAGGAGAAAAAGTCACTTTTAGAGTAGACTTTGGGGTGGAGTTTTTTCGTCCTTTCTACGGACTATAAAAGCGCGCAGTTTACTGAAACAATTTTTTTACTTAGAAAAGGATTCTCACATAGGGATGTTTTAGAGATGCCCGTGTTTATGAGAAGATACTACGTCGAACGAATTATTGAGTTAGAAAAGTCTACCGACTAGTATTTATCTATATGGACGATATCAACAAAATAATTAGGGATCTAGCAAACAATAATATGCTGAATGATTCTGATGGAAGACCTATTGATAAAGGTGTCCTAAATAAATTCGCAAACAATCCAAAATACAAAAGTAATAACGGTTCAAAAGGTAACTCAATTGGTAGTGATGATATGCAATCCACCGTTAGTGATATTATCGCCGGAGCAACACTACAACAATATGCACCTGAAGATACCAATGTTATTGAGGAATTAGTTAAGAATTATAAACCACCAACTGACGGAGGTAGTACTGTAGGTGCGGTTTTTAGTACTTTAATTAAAACTGCAATGAGTGGAATAGGTGATTATGTAAAAGAACAATCCTATTTACTTACGTTTGTTAATAAAGAATTGGGTTTAGCAGGAGAACTGTCTCAAAGGTTTAGAGAATCCGTAACTAGAGCCCAACCTGATTTAAAAAGAATGGGAATTCCTTTCAAGGAGATGACCGATTCTGTAGGTAAATTAATAGAAGATACGGGTAGGTTTGCATTGGTTGGTACAGATATGTTAGTACGTGCGGGTGAAATCGCGGGTGCTTACGGTATGAAGATGTCCGAAGTTGTCGGTGCATACGATGATTTTGAAAAAGTAGGTATAGGTGCGGCACAAGCGCAAGAATCAATTGCAGACGCTGGTAAACGTTCTTTAGAAGTTGGGATACAATCAAGACAAACCATTCAAGGAATGATAGAGAATGTCGGAAAATTGAATGAATACGGTTTTCAACAAGGTGTTGAAGGTCTTGAGAAAATGGTTAGAAGATCAACCGAAATCAGAATGAGTTTAAGTGAAACATTTAAAGTTGCGGATAAAGTATTTTCACCTGAAGGAGCGTTAGAACTATCTGCAGAATTAGGTGTTTTAGGTGCGGCGTTTGGAGATTTTAACGACCCACTAAGACTTATGTATATGGCAACCAATGAAGTAGAAGGGTTACAAGGAGCATTGGAAGGTGTTGCGGGTAATTTGGCAACCTACAACATGGAGACGGGTGGATTTGAAGTAACAGGTGCTAACCTTAGACAGGCAAGAGAAATTGCGAGTAAGTTAGGTATAGACATGGCTGAACTTACCCAATCAGCGATTGCACTACAAGAACGTCAACAAGCGGCATTATCCTTAGAAGGGTTAGATATTGATGAGGATAATAAACAATTCCTAACCAACCTCGCGAGAATGAAAGACGGTGAAATGTCAATTGATCTACAAGCGGCGGGATTGGAAGAAGAGTTTGGAAAAAGTTCAATTAAATTAAGTGAATTAAATGGTGATCTAGCCGACAAACTAATAGGTTTTCAAGACGAATTTAAAGACAAATCAGAAAAAGACCTCATAAGAGAACAAGTAACTTTAGTCGAAAACATAAGTAGGGATGTTAATTACCTTGCGATGTTGGCAAGATTACAAATTGCGGGTGTGGGTGACAAAGCAATAAACGCATTAACTTCTAAAGACGCAAAAGGTTTGGGGGTTGATATAGGTAAATACCTGAAGACGGAAACCGAAGACTTAGTAAAATTAGTTGGTGACCAAAAGGCGAAACTCATAATGGAGGCACAAAAAAAATTAGGTATAGACCCATCCGAATTTAAAGATAATAAAAATAACTCTTCAGAAACAACTACTGAAAAGGGTAAGACAGATAAAGTAGAAGTTACTGTTAATGCTAAAGATGCAATTAGTGGATTCTATCAAAAGGAATGGTCGTTAAACCCTGAGAGATGGGTAGGGGGCAAAGGTTATTTGAATCCTAATTAATTTGAGGGTTTTTCATCTTAAATCTATTTATAATAAAAAGAAATTATGCCAAGTAACTTAGATTTCGATTCTACAAGTCAATTTAGGGACAGTATATTAAACAGGACGTTACAACAACCTAACGGTCCTCAGACATTTACTAGTTCCGCATACTCTGTAGAGTCTCTTAGTGATCATTCAAATGTGGATCAGGGGGACGTAGACGATAATCTAAGTACTTACTTATCAGTACCTCAAAATTCAAACACATTTACTACAGAAAATTTTAGTACTGTAGAAAATTTAAGAAACTTAACAAGAATAGATGATTTAGGGTTATACCCCGAATATTTCGTACAGGGTAGTTATAGTAATTTAATTAGTATAATGACAACTGACAACTACGACAACGAGTCGAGGTTGATGAAGTTCGCTGCGAGACACATCAGAGAAAATAAACAAGGACCTGTTTTAGCGAGAATAACACAAAATTTAGTTGCCGCCACTTATGGTCGGGTAAGACTGATAGATGCGTTAGAGGGTAACTTAGCAACAGCGGTTAATATTGTTACAGGAAAAGAAGGTTTAATAGAGAAGAATTTTAAAGTAACGGTTGCCAAAACCATAGCGGGTAAGGCGATAGATTTCTTACAAACAGTTGCGGGTGTTGAATTTCCATGGAGTGAAATACCTGGTGATTATTTAACAAACCCAAGAAGACCAACAGTCAATAGACCTGAGGCACAAACAGGGTTAGGTGCAATAATACAAGACGTAACAGGGGCATTAGGTTCCTTAATTGGAATTCAAAGAAGACCTAAATTGTCAAGAAAACCATCTGATTTAATGATTGAATATTTAGGGTCAGGTCAGAAGGATGTTTTATTTGATAACCTAAGTTATTCAACATACGCACCAAATTATACAAAAACGGCAAGGTCACAACAATCATCCAAACTATTCACTTTTATTGATAAAGTGGGTGATGCGATTAATGACGTTTTAGGTATGGGTGCACCAAGAGGTGTTGCATATATAGGTGATGACAGAGGGGAAGATGTTAAATATGCGATGGGTGATTTCAATGACAACATCGTTAGAAGTAGTTATTATTTAAGTTTAATGTTTGATCCTGTACAGACAGCACTATTTGAAAGACAACGTTCTGTGGTTGAGGGAGGTCAAATTGGTGGTAAACTTACGTGGTATAGTAGTAAATCACAAAATAAATTAGGTGAGAGTAATCTTGAATACCAAGTTGAAAGATCTCAATTAGAGGAAAGTTTATCAACCAAATACGGATTTAGAAGTGATTCTATCTTAGGTAAAACTCAAGAGTTACTTGAAACTATGCCATCGGACGGTGGTGCCGCAAGGTCACACGTGGCAAATGCAATTGACCAAACAAGTAGAATATTTAGAGAAGGTAATGTAATGATGTCGAGAGGATCGGCAGTAAAGTATGTAGATAAGTTCGGGGAAGAGTCAGGTGTTGAATACTGTAGAGTATGGACAAAAGACGATCCATACATGAATATGTCCGACACAATGAAACGTACAGGTAATATAAGAAAGTTTGACTCTAGTGTAATGTCAAAACCATGGAACTTAAACATGGCACCAATGTCTAATGGGGAAGGTTCTTTTGAGGGATCAACTAATATTGTTGAATCTACGTTTGGTGATGGTTACATGGCAAAAAAATATATGTTCTCACTTGAGAACTTAGCGTGGAAAACATCTACACTACCAGGTTTTACATACACAGACTTACCGTTTTGTGAAAGAGGACCTAATGGAGGTAGAGTGATGTGGTTCCCACCATATGATATTAAAGTATCAGAACAAAATAATGCAAGATGGGAAAGTAATGTCTTTTTAGGTAGACCTGAACCGATATATACTTACCAATCCACAGAAAGGTCAGGACAAATATCATTTAAGGTAGTTGTCGATCACCCAAGTATATTGAATCTTTTGGTTACTAAAGTTTTTAAAGGAATGTCAGATGAGGAATCCGATAACTATATAAATGCGTTTTTCGCAGGGTGTAAGGAATTGGACTTCTATGAGTTAATAAGAACATATACAACCTTAACTAAGGAAGATATAGGTAGTATTAAAAAATATTTAGAAGCGGATAATCCTGATACGGAATCAATTACTAAATATAAAGTAGAGGTTGATGATAGTGATTATGGGACTCCTGATTTGAGTCCTATTGAACAAGCACCTGAGAAAACCTTAATAAACTTATATTTTAGGAATGATTATCCAAGGGGAAGTGGGGTAACAAGTGTTACTACATTTACTCAAGAATATGGTAGTTATATTGGAAATAGAGGTCCAGCAACGGGTCCACCACCTGACCAGACTTATATGAAAGACTTAGTAAACGGATTAGATATGGTCTTTACTGCACCATTAACCGTTAACAAAAAGAATGACATAAAAAATATATTTGGTAAAACAGAGGGGATAACTGGTAGTACTTCTGATTATGCACTTGTTAGGGATAAAATAGATAAAGGTTTCAATAGACTTGTTGATAATAAAGCGACATATGACAGTAAACTAACCTCTATTAAATCAAGGATTGAGGGTGGAGAACTTAAAGATGTTTTAATTAAAATATTCACTAGTACTTCATCTGTTGCCGATAACAACTATAATGTAAAATTATCTGCAAGGAGAGCCCATAGTGTCTTTAAGGATGTTATGAAGAAGATACAGAAAAACAGTAAAAATTATGGAGATGACTTTTCAAAAGTTGTCCCATCATCGGGGGTACCCTCAGTATCTCAAACACTCGGTTATACTTTTGAAGAGTTAGGTTATGAAGGTATTGAAGGTGGAGTACGTATAGGTTATAGTGCAAACGGAGAAACTGTTAGTAAAGAAGAAAATTTGTTTGGGGGTGGTAGTGTTCCTGTAGACTGTCACAAAAATGAAATAAGATCTAATAGTGCACTTAAAAGAACTGCACCTGTTACGTTTTATTGTAGACACGCAACTGTAGAGTTACTTGAAACCCCAATAGATAAATTACCTGACCTTCCTGACGATCCAAAAGTTAAACTAACAGCCGACGGAACAATAGAACCACCTAAGGTAAAGAAACCACCTATTAATGAAATGAAAAAAATTATCATGAAGACGTTGTCTGAGTGTTATTATTTCAAGGCATTAGAGGAGGATTCACCCGTAACATTTAAAAGTTTAACAGAAAAATTAAAATACTTCCACCCCGCGTTTCACTCAACAACACCTGAAGGTTTGAACGCAAGGTTAACATTCCTTTTACAGTGTGTTAGACCTGGTGACACAATACCACTTAAAGGTATTGCGGATAATAATGACTTAAACGCAAGAAACACGAGTTTCGGTCCACCACCAATATGTGTGGTTAGAATTGGTGATTTTTATCATTCTAAGATCGCGATTAGAGATGTCAACATAAATTACGACGAAGGTGTGTGGGATTTAAATCCTGAAGGTATCGGTGTACAACCAATGATTGCCAATGTAACTTTACAAGTAAACTTTATTGGTGGACAAGGATTAGATAAACCTGTTGAAAGATTACAAAACGCGTTATCGTCTAATTTCTTCGCAAACACGGAGATGTATGATCCAAGGTCTATCGGTACAAGTAATATCGATGGGCAAGATCCTGAAGAATTTACAAAAAAGTTTTTGGAACAACTACAATCGGCGGGGTCCAATTCTCAAACACCTGATGGGGAACCATTAGAAGAAAATGAAATTAAACAAGGGGTTTATATTGGGGGGTCAGGAGAGACACTTTCTTATGGTGAGATTGTTAGTGGATTAAATACGGATATTGAATCATATTTTAACACTTACAAGGAATCGTATAATACAGTATTAACGGAATTTGGCCCACATATACATTCGTTAGCGTTTTCACCTGATTATAGAAAGATAAATAAGTATGATGTTAATACGTCAACCACTTCAACAAGAGAAATAACTATGTTTGGTGAGTTTGATAAAATAAGAACTTTAGATTTATTTTTAATAGAACTTAAAACAAAATTAGTAACCGCCATTGAATCTGAAGATGTTTCTACAATGTTTAAATTTCATAGATTTTTAAACGACCCTAAAATGGAGAGATCTAACGAATTATTAAAACCCGTGTTGAGAAAATTAGTTGAGGATAAGTTAGATTCTTTATTAACTAACGAAGCAATCAAAAATATAAAATCAGCAAGAAATAAAGTTATAATTAATTTAGATAAAGTTAATTACTTAACAAAATATGTGAGTGATGGTATGATTGTAGAAGGTAACGCCACACAGGCAAATCTTTCAGGTTTTACTTATGAATCGGTTTATTCTGAAATCGATCACATGATGGATTATTTTGACAAAAACTATGATAAGTTTGAGAAAAAATTAGACACAGATTATGATTTTAACAGTCTTTCGGTAGATGTGGATACACTAAATGAAATTTTATCCTTATTATTAGGAGAGACAGATATAAAAGATATAAAAAAGGCGTATGAGGTGGATACAACATTATTCCCACCCAATATAAAAAATAAAATTGATAGAAAGGTCGATAAGTTTTTTGACGAAACAAAGGAGGACAGAATAAGACTCTCTAAGTGGAAACCAAAGAAAAACAGTTCTGATCTTAACTTTAATGTGATAGACACAGTACCAATTACTGATTCATCACAACAAGAAACATTAACAAAAGTCCATTCTACTATGGGTGAACTTGGATCTAAATTAAATCACTTTAAAAATGAGTAGAAAATATTTCAACAGATATGAATTTTTTGAGGAAGAAGGGGACTTTAAAATAGTACCTGGTATTGAAATACCGATTAGATCTACGGACAAGTATTTACAATATAAGAAAGGGAAGGATAGGTTTGATAAAATCTCTCAAGAGTATTATAACACCCCCGTCTTCGGTTGGATGATATTACAGGCAAACCCATTAGCGGGAAGTATTGAATTCGAAGTACCAAATAACTTTACGTTAAGAATACCATTTCCATTGGTTAGTGCTTTACAAGAATATAAAAAATCGGTAGAGTTGTACAACTTATATTATGGCGAAGAATGATACCACAAATAGTGAAAACATATTAGTTAAGGTTAATCAAAACAATCTTGTTTACATTGACCCTAATAGTGTTGTATCTGATGGTATTATTGAACCTAGATCTACAAATCACGAAAATTTAGTTTATTATATAAACTTGGAGGCTGACTTAGTTCCAAGAACCACACTTAACTCATCAAACGGAAGTGGGGGTAAATTAACATCGGTTGCTAAAGGAACACTTAATTTATTACAAAATAAAGACGGAGAATATCTTGACACAAAATGGACAGATGTTTATACCGAACAACCGACAAAGGACCCAAAAAAAGAGGGTATTTACGAACCTAATGATGATGCGTCGGGACAATCCTTTGGAATGACAAGTGTTAGTATAGAGGTAAAAGGTGTCAACTTTGTTCCTGTAGTAAACATATCTTTCGTAGACATAAGAGGTAAAACTCTTTTTGAGTCACCGAGTAATTCTCCCTATAAATCTTTTTTTCATCTACCATGGCCAATATTTTATTTAACTGTAAAAGGTTATTATGGTAAGGCGATAAGATACAGACTTCATTTAATTGGGTTTAATACCTCATACAATGCGGGTAATGGTAACTTTGAAAGTACAGGTAAGTTTGTTGGATCAACGTATGCATATCTTAATGATATTTCTTTAACGTCTATCCTTAATGCGCCTTACATGTATGGTATTGAAATACCCACTAAAAAAGAAACAAACACTAAAACGGGAGAATCAAAAATTAAACTCTCAAAAACATCACGAGGATACCAAACACTACTATCTGTATATCAGGAGTATCGTAGAAAAGGGTTAATAACAATACCCGAAGGTATAAACCCTACATTAAGGGAACTCATACAACAATCAAAAGATTTAGATAAACAATTAGAAGCATCAATATTCGGTGATAACGGAATCGTTGACATGAAACTTTTTGGTTTGGTTAAGGAATTTGATGATGCGTTGGTAGAATTCGTTGGTGCGGTTAAAGCGTGGAGAACGAGATACCTATCAGATGGGTCTATCAACCTTCCAGACGAGAACGGTATAAAATACAACTACCTCAGTAAGGATCAATCAAATAAGACAACAAATGTGGTTGGACCCAAGAGTGGAACACTAGAATCAATCTTAAAAGTAAAAAGTGCTAAGATTAAAAAAATACAAAACTCAATAAGAGAACTACTTAAAAAATCAGGAAAAGAATTCAAATCCTTTAATGTTAGTGTAAAGAACCCATTAGTTGATATAAAAACATATTACTCTTCAACTGACCCAAAGTTGGGTGGTAAAGTTGGTGTGGCTTATGAATTGATAATAGACCACATAAATGAAATTATAACCTCATTTAATCAAGAAAAGAAAAAACTACAAGACAGGGTAGAGGAAAAAATGAACGAAATCGTTAAATCCAAAGGTAATGGCGGTTTAGGTTTTGAACCAACTATACGTAATGTCTTTGGTGTTGTTTTGGCTGGTGCGGACACCTATTTAAGGTTAATGCAAAATGTTCATTTTAGAGCATATAATGTTAGGGAAGAAAAGAAAAACGTTTTAGTTGGATTCTCAGATGAATCAACTTCCGAAGGTGCTGTGTATCCTTGGCCAGAAGTCAATAAGGTAAGTGAAGATAAGAAAAAGATATTGGCATACCCTGCGGAGTTTGACTTAGTAAGAAAGTTAAGGTCTGATAATCCTACACTGTGGCCTGAAGTTGAATTTGTTGAAGAATATATGGCGGTGTCTCAAAGGATATCGGATAATTTGGCGGAAAAAGAAAAAACCTTCGATAAAGTTAGTTTCGAATTTGAAAACTCAGATCCTAATCAAAACGATCTAAAAAAGATTTCTGAAATTAATAGTTTGGGTAGTACTGTCCCTTATTCTGATAAGACGTTAGCGTCTTTATTCTATGAAATTGCGGAAAGAGGTAGGTACAGTATGTTAAATGATACTTTCGATACGGGAACATCAATTAAAGAATTGGCGGAATTAGAATTCCAAACCATACAAACTATGGTAGAGGGTGATTCGTTTGTGGTAGATATTCTGAAAGAAGTATCAAGTCTCAACCAATTACAATCTAAAATGGAAAGTTTTTCACCTTTTGAAAGAAAACCATATTATAATGATGGGATTACTACAGTACCATATATTTCTGATAATGTATCTGAACCGTTTAAGTTACAAGACTACTCTCCCGACGCATTAGATTCGGCGGATATGAGTGAAGAGTATCCAAAATTAAAATCTAATTTAGTTGAGTACGATACAGATACAACTAAAATAGGGTCGAATACAATTGAATACAGAACTAATATATACCCTTTCAACTCTACCACATATTTGGGGTATATTGATAAGACTTCGATAACAAAAAACGACATTAACTTAAAAGGTATTTTTGATGTTAAAACAACTAAAGGACTTATACAAACACCTGTAAACTCTGAAGCGTGGGTTCGAGATGATTTAAACGATCAAGGTAATTTCTTTAATATAAAATCATACTTAGATATAGGGGGTGATAATACTAACCTAAGTTCTATAATCAATACACCTTATTTCCATAAATCATTATTTAATGATTTCTTTGGAACAAATAGTTCGGGTAAATATAAATCGTCCGCATACTTACTTCTTAATTCACTACCATATCACGATTTAGACATGGAAATAGAGTTAGAAGAAGGTAAAAAAACAAGGATGTCAAACATCTTTAAAGAGATAAGTTCGACACACTTTATACCATATCACCTTATGGTGAAGTGGGGGTCCATTTACCATAGATATAAAACATATATATTAGACGGTATTGATATAATGAATGATGTCACTACACCAATAGACGGTGGATTATTTTTCGACATTAATCAGAATCAAACGTTTTCGGGTATTACAAGGAGCAATCAGACCGATATTGGTATACATCCTTACTATTCGAGTGTGTACCACCAAGTTATCAATGGGTATCTTTATTATGATGTGTCAGACACAACACCAACATCTTTTGAAAACACCATTACAAACGGTATTTTACATATAGACTCATTCGAAAAGTTTGGTGGTTTTAAGTATTATAATTCATTTGTGGATAACAGTCAGTTTGTGGGTGGTGAAAAAAGATACACTATTTTACCATCTCACGGTACTTTACCAAGAATAGATGGTAGTCTAAATAATGGTTTTAACCCATACTCTACAGACTATAATATAACAGAACAGTATAATTTTAATGTCGATTGGTGTTCTCCACATGGTAAAGAGTTCGCGTTTAGTGGAGTGACATTCCCACCATATAACCAATACATAAGTAAAGACAATAATAACCAAAATCGTACAATAAGTGATAATAATAAAAAAGTTATAGACCTTATTGCGACATTCTCACCCGAAATATTAAATGAGTTTGAAGATGCGTTTATTAAGTTCTCGAGTGAAAAGGTTGACACATATCAAGTCAGTAAAGAATTCGAAACTGTGAAATATGACAAATTTCAAAATCTACTACACGATTTAGTTACAGTAGAAAAGAAGGACGATGACGACTTAACAAATATCAGTTACCAGTTAGCAACAATAACCAATAGACAGAGGGAACAACAAAAGTATGTGACATCAGAATTGATTAATGATAAGAATTTAGTACAACTAACGTTAGCAAACCCTAAGGAATTAAACTTAAATGCAATTAAGTTATATTCAGGTACAGGTGACAGAACATACGATAGAGGATATAACTCGTCACAACTAACGAACAACTCAAAATACATTGAATTATATCTTGGGGAAGATATGGACGGATATTACTCGGAATTTTTCCCAATAAGTGATATGATACTAAATGAGGATAACATACTACACTACAGGTCAATAATTCAAATATATGCGGGTTATAGGGTGAATGGGGGTAATGCGGATAAAACAGAGTTCACAGAATACCTAAGTAATGTGATTGTACTACCGTTTGAAGAAAGATTTACTTCTTTTATGACAGGTCTATTAGGTCGATTCCCTCAGTTAAAGAGAAGTAAAGATAAAAACAATAATTTAGGTGTATTGAGAACATTCGGTATGGACCCACTAAAGTTGGAAACGTACAGTATGTTCAAACTCTTTAATGACAGGTGGTCTTCAGGAAACTCAATAGGGCAAAGATTACTAATGGAAGAGTTCTTATTTTTAGATAAGGCAAATAAAGATATTGGTAATGACCTATTTTATGATGTAAAAAGACTACAAGCATTTGAATTACCAGAAAGTCAAAATTTAAAACTATATAATGTTATTTCTCAAATGTTATCAAGAAATAATTTAGATTTTAGACCACTTCCGGCATACGTAAATTTTTACGGTAACCAATCGGGTAAATCTAAGATCAAAAAATCAGAAGAAGTAGCGTCACTACTTTTTGGTAAATTTATGGATGTTGATGTTGAACACTCGACACCTAAAATGATTGTACAATACGTTGGTAAACCATCATCTCATATTGACACATCCACTATTAGTGAGGAATACAAATACAAAAATGACACATTTAATGTGGGTGATGTAAACAATAACCCTGTATTAATAACCGACCCAAACTACTTTGAACAGAAAAACTTTAAAGACTCTAATAAAGTGGTTGCATTCGAGGTTAGTTTCGGTGATCAAAATCAAGGTATATTTAAGTCAATTAGTTTAGATCAATCACAATTCAAAGAAACATTTGAAAGTAATGTTGCATTAGAGAACACGGCGAGATCGGAATCGGGATCAGGGGTAGCACAAGTTAGTACTAATTTATATGACATATATAAGGTAAGGTCTTATGAATGTACGGTAGAATGTATGGGTAATGTAATGATTCAACCTACAATGTACTTCCAACTTAAGAACGTTCCTTTATTTGAGGGGGCATATTGGATTGTTGAGGTATCTCATAGAATTGAAAATAACACTATACGAACAAGTTTTAAAGGGGTTAGAATGCCAAGTGCAAGTTTACCTGACCCAAAAGAATCATTTACCGCATCATATAGAGTTATGTATGATAAGATAATGAAAAGTGCACTAGCTAAGATTAAATCAGAAACTAAAAATGATACGTCTGAAGTAATATCAACATCTGAAGGTAATTTTAAGACCGATAGGGGTGGTACTATTATAGAGGGAGAAAAACTACTAAAACAAGCAGGTGTGACTCCTTTTGGAATACCATACAATGGGTATAAAAACATCCTATCAATACAGAAGGTAAGATATCAAAACAAAACTTGGTTTAGAACCATCGTAACTAAATTCGATGGACCAACCGATTTAAACATGTCCTTACCTACAAAAGTATCTTCAAACATTACTGTAAAACCAACTAAAGTACCTTTTACAGAAATAGATCAATCTAGTAATAATTTTTATAGATTAAACTTTTATTCCCCATACCTAACCAAGAAAAACAACACCACACCATCACAAGTGTCTGATTATTTACTCACCGCGTCTTCAACGGATTTTAAAAACCCAAAAAACGGTATAACTAAAACTATTGTGAGTTCTTGTGTATTAGATGGTTCGGGGGGAGCGACAAGACAAATAACAGGACCGGCGGATGAAGGAGGGTCAGTGTTAACGGTTGGAGACAAAAAAGTATATAGTGGAATTGCGTTATCTAAACAGTTAATGAAGGATTTAAAACTTCAAGAGGGGGACGTTATCTATTTTAATATTCGATAAACAGGATAATTAGTAAAAACTTGATATTTATAATAAAAAGAATATTATGAGCAATATCAAAATAGGTTCTGCAATTGATGGTTTTCTAAAAAATAAGAGTGTTAGAAACATTAATGAAGAGGGAACGGAACAAGAAGTGTGTGACATGAACACAGGTGAGTGCTACACAATCAAAAGTAAGGATGGTCTCGTAGAGAGAATTAATAAAAAATATATTACCGAAGACGGTAGACAATTATTAAGAGATTAAAAGATGAATTTAGAAAAACAACTACAAGAAGAGTTAATGAGATACCGTAGTATCAATCAATACGGTAAGAAATTAATACAAGAACAAGAAGAACCTGTTGGTGATGCACCTATAGAAGATATTCCTGCGGAAGAACCTGCTGGTGATGCACCTGTAGACGATCTTCCTGTAGATGATCTTCCTGTAGACGATCTTCCCGATGGTGATGCACCTATAGAAGATATTCCTGATGATGATGCACCCGCCGATGGTGGTATGGAGGCAGATGTTGAAGAGGTTGATATTACAGATCTTGTTAATATGACACAAAACATCAAAAACGATTTAGATTCATCTAAGTCTGATAACGATCAGGTAATGGGTAAAATGGGAGATCTATTCTCTAAATTAGATGATTTAGAAAGTAAATTATCTCAAATGGATAATGTAATAACCAAAATAGATGGTTTAGAGTCTAAGGTTGAGGACATGAAAGAACCTACGGCAGTAGAAAGACTTGAAATGAGATCGTTAGATTCATATCCATTTAATCAAAACCCTGCAGAGTTTTTCTCACAGAAACAACTTGATATGAAAGCGAGTGGTAAAAATGAATACGTCATAACTAAACAAGATGTGGCGGATTACAATCCAGGTGAAATGAGAGATTCATTTAATCAAGAAAAACCGGACGAAAATGAGGTTGAGTGGTAATGTAAAATTCTTTCTTGAAGTTCAATCACAACTTAAGGTACTACATTGGCAAACTAAAAGTCATGCAAAACATGTATCGTTTGGGGAGACCTATAACGTATTAGATGGTTTAATTGATAATTTTGTCGAAATTGCAATGGGTATCTATGGTAGATTTAAGTTAGAAGAGGAAGAAACACACATATCTATTCAAAACCTTTCTGATGTTGATGTACTTGGAATGATTAAAACCGTAAGGGGTAGTCTACAACAAATGGAGATAAACCCAAAAGACACTGACTTACTAAATATCAAAGACGAAATGTTAGCTCAGATCAACAAACTATCTTATTTACTGACACTTAAGTAAAAAATACTACATATTTAAAATTAATAAAGTTCAAGGGGTTGACTCTTGGACTTTTTTTATGTATCTTTTTTATATAACATTAATAAATTAAAATTTAAAATTATGAGTTCAATCGACGCAATTCTTTCTCAATATGAGAAAAACACGCAACCGGCCGCAGGCGGCAACAGAATTTCCAGTGAGGAAAGACTTAAAAGGTACTTCACTACAATTCTTCCTAAAGGAACACAATCAGGACAAAAGAGAATTAGAATTCTCCCAACAACTGACGGTACAAGTCCGTTCCAAGAAATCGCATTCCATGAAGTACAAGTAGATGGGAAATGGTTAAAACTTTATGATCCATCACAAGATGGTGATGTATCTCCGTTAAACGAGGTAAGACAAAGTTTATTATCAACAGGAAGTGAGGATGATAAAATCTTGGCAAGAAATTATAGAGCAAAAAAATTCTATATAGTCAAAGTTATCGACAGAGATAACGAACAAGATGGTCCAAAATTTTGGAGATTCAAACACAATTACAAAGGTGATGGTAATTTAGATAAAATTATACCAATCATTAGAAGTAAAGGTGATATTACAGATGTTGTTGAAGGTAGAGATTTAATACTATCGTTAGCCGTAACTAAGGCAAACAATGGTAGAGAATACACTACTATCAACTCAATTATTCAAGAAGATAAGTCAGGTTTACATAGTGATCCTGAAGTGTCAAATGCATGGACAAACGATCCACAAACTTGGAGAGATGTCTATTCGGTAAAACCTCTTGAATACTTACAATTAGTTGCATCAGGTGAAAACCCTGTTTGGGACAAAGACGCTAAGAAGTTTATTTCTTCTATGGGTGGTGAGGAAACATTTGGTGGATCATCAATGACACCTAAGGTTGAAGTAGAAGATGCACAAGCAACAACAAAAGTAGACGACAACCTACCATTTTAATTAACACGGACCCACCCAAAACAATTATTGATGGAAACATCTGGTGGAGCTACAGAACCGATTAGTCGGTCCCTACGGGTGGGTCCATTTTAAAAAACAATATGGCAATTAAGAAAAAAGATTTTAAAAGTATTAAATCAAAGTTCTCTAAACAGGCTAAGTTTAAGTCTGATAGGTTTTTTGATTTAGGGGATGCATTTTTGGATGCGACGGGATTACCAGGACCATCTATGGGACATATTAATATGTTTTTAGGACATTCGGATACAGGTAAAACAACGGCACTTGTTAAGACCGCAGTTGATGCACAGAAAAAAGGAGTACTTCCTGTCTTTGTTATTACAGAACAGAAATGGGATTTCCCACACGCAAAATTAATGGGTCTTGATATTGAAGAAACAGTTGATGAGGAAACAGGAGAAATCGAATATGATGGATTCTTTCTATTCAACAACGAATTCCAATATATAGAACAAATTACTGATTACATAAATGAACTAATAGACGCTCAGAAGAAAGGTGAATTGGAATATGATTTACTATTCTTGTGGGATTCGGTTGGTTCAGTACCATGTAAAATGACTTTTGATGGTAAAGGTGGTAAACAACACAACGCATCAACGTTAGCCGATAAAATCGGAATGGGTTTAAATCAGAGAATTTCAGGTTCAAGAAGAGTGGATTCAGAATTTACAAATACACTTGTTATTGTAAATCAACCATGGGTAGAACTACCTGACAATCCATTTAGTCAACCAAAGATTAAGGCGAAGGGTGGAGAATCAATATGGTTAAACTCTACACTTGTATTTAGATTTGGTAATCAGAAAAATGCGGGTACTAACCCTATCTCTGCCGTTAAGGACAAGAGAAAGGTAAAATTCGCAACAAGAACAAAGATTTCTATCATGAAGAACCACGTAAATGGTCTTGGTTATGAAGATGGTAGGATTATAGTAACTGCACATGGTTTCTTAAGTGGGAAAGATTCTACAGAAGAAAAGAAATCGTTAGAGGGTTACAAAAAAGAACACGCAGAATTTTGGAAAGACCAATTAGGTATTGAAGGTGACTTCGATATCAAAGAGGAGGTATAGAATTGTTGAACCTATAAAAGGTAAAAATGTCAGTATTATTAGTAGACGGAGATAACTTACTTACAATCGGATTTTATGGAGTAAAAAATTACTTCTATAAAGGTGATCACATTGGTGGTATATATCATTTCATTAATACTTTAAGAAAATCATTTGAACTTTATAAGTTAGACAAAATTGTTGTTTTTTGGGACGGAGAAGATGGTGCCGCCACTCGTAAAAGGATGTATTCTCGTTACAAAGAAAACAGAAGACAACGAATTAGAACCGACAAAGAAAAAGAGTCTTACACAAGACAAAGAAGAAGAATTCAACAGTACCTCGAGGAACTATATGTTAGACAAGGTGAGTTTGAATTCTGTGAGGCGGATGACGGTATTGCCGAATACACACAAAAAAGTTCCGAGAATATAATTGTTTACTCTTCTGATGGGGACTTAGCTCAATTAGTATCTGATACAACAAAGATATATAACCCATCACACAGGAAACTCTACGGTCAAAATGATATAATACAATACGAACATCAAGAACTACACATACAGAACGTTAAAATCGTTAAGATAGTGTGTGGTGATCGATCAGACAATATCACAGGAATCTATAATTTAGGTACTAAGAAAATTTTAAAACTTTTTCCTGAGTTAAAAACAAGACCTGTTACTTTAAATGAAATTGTTGAACGTTCAAATGAATTATTTGAGAAAGACAAAGATAACAAAACCATTAAAAATCTTTTAACGGGTGTTACAAAATACGGTATTTACGGGGAGGAGTTCTTTAACCTTAACGAAAGTATTGTAAGTTTAGATCAACCGTTTCTCACGGATATTGCGAGAGAAACAATCACAGACCTTATAAATGAAAAATTGGATCCTGAAGGAAGATCCTATAAGAACACGATGAAGATGATGATGGAAGATGGGATATTCACTGTCTTACCTAAATCAGATGATGCGTGGATAAAATTCCTTAATCCTTTCTTACGTTTAACTCGTAAGGAAAAAAATAAAAGAGTTATAAAAATTAAAACAAATGAGTAACAACGAAACGACAAAACTTGAATTTCTATTAACCTTGAACGATAATATTATCTGTCAAAGGTTCTTTAATGTCAGAGGATTTAACCCAAAAGTTAAAAGATCTATGGATCTTCACTATGATGTAAAAAATATTTGTGAAGAAATCGAAGAAAATTTGAAACAAAAAACTTTGGATTATCTACATAAAGATCAACATTATTTTCCCGTTTTCGACCCTTTGAACAACGAGGGTCCAGACCCAGATGAATACTTCAGAGTAGAGATTAAGCAGAATGACGATGTATTTATTTCAAGAGCATTCCCCGCACATATCTATCACCCTAAAGTGAGATATTCTGTGGACATTCGACCGATCTTAAGAAGAGTATTAGGTGGACTAAGCGAAACCTTCTCTTTAGAGGATATAACAACAAAATATATGAATTATAATTTACAACAAAACTAAAGTACTATGAGTGAGATGAACTTCGGAAAACAAGGAAACCAATTCCAACAAGCATTAATTAAATCAATAATTGAAGACGCCAAATATGGTGAACAAATTATGGAGGTTCTTGAAAGTAGGTACTTTGACAATAATTCATTTAAGTATATTATCACACATATAAAAGAGTTACAGGATATATATAAAACTATCCCAACATATGAGACTCTTAAACAAAAGATAATGACTGAGACGGCTAATAATCCATTAGCTGGTAGGTTACACAGTGAAACATTACAATCAATAGAGGGATTAGAAGAGGTTGTTGTCGGTCAAACGTATGTAAAGGACACCGCACTTAATTTTTGTAAACAACAGAATTTGAGAAAGACCATGAGTGAGGCATTAAAGATCATAGATAAGGGTGATTTCGAATCATACGATAAAATTTCAGAGATGGTCAATACTTCACTACAGGTAGGTGCGTCAGATGACGATATCGTCGATATTTTTGATGATCTTGACAATGCGTTAGACATTGACCCAAGAGTCCCTATACCTACAGGTATAAGTGGTTTAGATGATCTTTTAAAAGGTGGTATTGGAACAGGAGAGTTAGGTATGGTACTGGCACCCACAGGTGTTGGTAAATCAACTATTCTTACTAAGTTCGCAAATACTGCGGCAAATACAGGACACAAAGTTGTACAAATATTTTTCGAAGACACTAAAACACAAATTAAACAGAAACATTTTACGTGTTGGTCAGGGTTTAGTACCGATCAACAAGTCGAAAGTCCTGAGGCTAAGTTAGCGACAATTGCGAAAGCACGTGAGTGTCAAGAAAGAGAAAGTTTTGGTGGTTTAAAAATTATCAGAATGGAAAATTATAACACCACAGTTAGTGATGTTAAAAGAAAATTATTAAAATTACAATCACAAGGATTCAAGGCGGATTTAGTTGTCATTGATTATGTGGATTGTATGATTGCGGATAGATCTAAAGGATATGATGAAGAATGGAAAGGTGAGGGTTCTGTAATAAGACAATTAGATGCAATGTGTTATGATCTTAATGTGGCACTGTGGACTGCATCACAAGGTAATAGAAGTTCGATATCAGCGGACATTGTGAACGTTGATGACATGGGAGGATCAATTAAAAAGGCACAAACAGCACATATAATTCTTTCAATTGCAAAGAGTTTAGAACAAAAAGATAATAAGACGGCTAATATGAGTTTAATTAAGTCGCGAGTTGGTAGAGACGGTGTGAACTTTAACAACTGTAAATTCGATAATGAATTTATGGAAATCGATGTCACGGAACAAGAAACCTTATTGGGTCATCAAATGAGGAAACAAGAACAAGGAATGAACCGTGCGGCAGAGATTTACAAACAAACACACAACCTATAATTAATTAACTAAATACATTAAAAACATGAGTGAAAAGATTTTACAAGAAAATCCTGGACGATTCGTCCTATTCCCAATAACACACAACGATATTTGGAAATACTATAAACAACAAGAGGCGAGTTTTTGGACTGCGGAAGAAATTGACTTACAACAAGATGTGAGTGATTGGACCAATAAATTAAACGATGATGAAAGACATTTCGTAAAACACGTATTGGCGTTTTTTGCGGCGTCTGATGGTATCGTCAATGAAAATCTTGCGGAGAACTTTATTAATGATGTACAGTATACTGAAGCAAAATTCTTCTATGGTTTTCAAATCGCAATGGAGAATATTCACTCAGAGACTTACTCATTATTGATTGATTCATTAATTAAAGACACGGAAGAACAAGATAGATTGTTTAACGCAATTGAAACTATTCCTGCAATTCAAAAGAAAGCGGAATGGGCACTTAGATGGATTGAATCTGATTCATTTGCGGAGAGACTTATTGCATTCGCAGCGGTAGAGGGTATATTCTTCTCAGGATCATTTTGTTCTATATTTTGGTTAAAGAAACGTGGTTTAATGCCAGGTCTTACATTTTCTAACGAATTAATTTCAAGAGATGAGGGATTACACTGTGATTTTGCATGTCACTTATATAACAACCATATTGAAAATAAATTACCTAAAGGAAGAATTGAGGAAATTATTCTTTCGGCATTGGAAATAGAGAAAGAATTTATCCTTGAAGCACTACCTGTTAGGTTAATCGGTATGAATGCGGATTTAATGGAAAAATACTTAGAATTTGTTACTGATAGATTGTTAGATTCTTTAAATATTAAAAAGAAATTTAACACTGAGAATCCATTTGACTTTATGCAAAACATAGCATTACAAGGGAAAACTAACTTTTTCGAGAAAAGAGTGGCGGAATACCAAAAAGCGGGTGTTAATAACGAAACCGAAGAGGACATAGATTCTGCGTTCGGAGATATGGATTTTTAACAACTAAGAAAGATGAAGGTAAAAAAGAGAAATGGTTCCTTAGAACAAATGAAATATGACAAGATCACAAGGAGAATATCTGCATTGTGTTCTGATCTAAACTTAGATTACGTAGACCCCACATATATTACTTTAAAGGTTACACAAGGAATATATGATGAGATAACCACAACAGAGTTAGATACTTTGGCTGCGGAGACTGCGGCGTCTATGACAACCACTCATCCCGATTATGCAAAACTTGCGGGTAGACTAGCGGTTACTAACTTACATAAAACAACACCTAAAAAGTTTTCACAAGCAATAAAAGAACTATATTCTTTTATCGAACCAAGGACAGGTAAAGAATCCTCATTAATATCTGACGATTTATATGAATTCGTTATGAAAAACAAAAGTGCCATTGATGGTGCGGTTGTTCAAGAAAGAGATTTTGATTTTGATTATTTTGGGTTTAAGACTTTAGAGAGATCATATCTATTAAAAATTAGTGGTAGGATCGTTGAACGACCTCAATATATGTATATGAGGGTTGCAATGGGAATATGTAATGGGGATATAGATGAAGGAATTAGGATTTATAATGACTTGTCTCAACACTTTTATACTCATGCAACACCAACCTTATTCAATGCGGGTACAAGACGACCACAAATGTCATCTTGTTTCCTTATTGGTAATAAAGGTGACGACATTGATTCATTATTTAATACCGTAAAGGATGTTGCTAATATATCTAAATGGGCCGGTGGTATAGGTTTACACGTACACGATGTAAGAGCGAAAGGTTCATACATAAAAGGTACAGGTGGTGAGTCTGACGGGTTACTACCAATGATGAAAACCTACAACGAAGTTGCGAGATGGATAAATCAAGGGGGTAAAAGAAAAGGGTCATTTGCGATATACCTTGAACCATGGCACGCAGATGTCTTCGAATTTATCGACCTAAGAAAAAATCATGGTAAAGAAGAGATGAGAGCAAGAGATTTATTTCTTGCAATGTGGACTCCTGATTTATTCATGGAAAGGGTTAAACAAGATGGGGATTGGACTTTATTCTCACCTGACGAAGCACCTGGTTTATCAGATGTATATGATTCACCAGAATCTAAAAACTTTACTAAGTTGTATGAAAAATACGAACAAGAGGGTAAAGGTAGAAGAGTGGTGAAGGCGAGAAAACTTATGGATGCGATATTAACCGCACAGATTGAAACAGGTACACCATACATGTTATATAAAGATGCCGCTAACTCTAAATCAAATCAAAAGAATTTAGGGACCATTAAGTCATCTAACCTATGTACTGAAATTATTGAATATAGTTCACCTACAGAACAGGCGGTTTGTAACTTAGCATCTATAGCATTACCAAAATATATTGTAGATGGTGAGTTCAGTCACAGTTTACTATATGACTATGTTTATCAGGTAGTAAGGAATTTAAATAATGTAATTAACTTAAATTTCTACCCTACAGAAGAAACTAAGAGATCTAATTTTAGACACAGACCAATTGGGTTAGGTATACAAGGTTTAGCGGATGTATTCTGTAAACTTAAAATACCTTTTGAATCAGAAATTGCGGATACACTTCAAACAGACATATTTGAAACCATATATTTTGCAGCAATGACCTCATCTAAAGATATTTCTTCTGATGTTGGACCATATGAATCTATATCAGGATCACCTATAGAAAAAGGTATTTTCCAATACCAAATGTGGGGATTAAAAGATAAAGATTTATCAGGTAGATGGGATTGGAAATCACTTAGAAAAGAGGTGGTTAAGTACGGTGTAAGAAATTCACTTCTATTAGCACCTATGCCGACAGCATCTACGGCACAAATATTAGGTAATAATGAGGCGTTCGAACCATTTACTTCTAACTTATACTCAAGAAGAACATTAGGTGGTGAATTTATTGTTATCAACAAACATCTTGTACAGAGTTTAATGGAAAATGATTTATGGAATGATGAAATCAAGAATAAACTTATAATGGAGAATGGGTCTGTACAGAATATTCCTGAAATCCCTGTTGATGTTAAGGAAGTTTACAAGACTGTTTGGGAAATGTCTCAAAAAACATTACTGAATATGGCGGCGAAAAGATCTGTTTTTATTGATCAATCACAATCACTTAACCTTTTTATAAGTAATGCTACGAAGGCGAAGTTGTTGGCAGCACATTTACATGGATGGAACTTAGGTTTAAAAACAGGAATGTATTATTTAAGAACAAAATCTGCGGTCGACCCACTTAAAGGTTTAGGTGTAAGTACGACTAAAAATAAAACACCTGAGGTAGAGTCGGAACCACAAAAAGAAGTGGTTGAAACCAATACCATGCCGACCTCTAATTCCTTAATAAGTGATAATAAAGAATTACAAATGGTTTCACAACCTACAATACGTCCTGATGACTCACCGTTCGAGTGTGAAGGTTGCGGATCGTAAGTTTAACCACATTTTGTCAGTTTTTTTTAAACCCACCACCAAGGTGGGTTTTTTATTTACAATCATTTTAGTATTGAATATATTTATTAGTATGGCAGTAACATATGGAATTGACTTTCCTTTTAGAGAAAGTCTGACAGGAGATTATTTAAAAATGAGTACAAGCCCCGAAAAAGAGGTCAGGGCAAACCTTATTCACCTTATTCTTACAAAGAAGGGTAGTAGATATTACTTACCTGATTTTGGGACGAGGATATACGAATACATCTTTGATCAAAACGATATGGTTACATTTAATTTAATTGAGGAAGAAATTAGAGAGGGTTGTAAGAAATACTTACCGAATCTTGATATTAATTCAATTAAAGTGATTTCTTCAGAAGATGATTCCGATCCCGTAACAACGGTGGATGAAGAAGATGATGAAAGATTATTTAGACTTGCGGACGAATCAACTAAACCATACACCGCAAAAGTTAAAATTGATTACACGGTTAATAATGGTGCGTTTTCGTCATCAGATTTTATAATAATTAATATATAAGATGGCAAAAAAAATATCATACGCTAAAAGAGACTTTGCAGGATTAAGGGAAGAGTTGGTTAATTTAACTAACGATTTTTATCCTGACTTAATAAAGAATACTAACGATGCATCGATTTATTCGGTGATGTTAGATCTTAACGCCGCAATAGGCGATAACCTACACTACCACATTGATAGGGTTTGGCAAGAAACGATGTTAGATTTCGCACAACAAAGGAGATCACTTTTTCACATTGCAAAAACATATGGTATTAATGTACCGGGTAATCGTCCATCAGTTGCATTATCTGATTTCTCAGTAAATGTACCTGTAAGAGGTGATAAAGAAGATGAGAGATATTTGGGTGTACTCAAGGCAGGGGCACAAGTATCGGGTGGAGGACAAACATTTGAAACTATAGAGGATATAGATTTCTCAAGTCCATTTAATAGTAAGGGAGAACCGAATAGACTTAAGATACCAAACTTTGACAGTAATAATAAGTTGGTATCATATACAATTACCAAAAGAGATGCAATAGTTAATGGTGTATCAAGAGTTTTTAGGAGAGTAATTGGGGCACAAGATCAAAAACCATTTTTAAAATTGTTTTTACCTGAACAAAATGTGTTAGGGGTAACGTCAATAATACATAAGGAAGGAACTAACTTCACATCTAACCCGTCAACCTCTGAATTTCAAGATGAGAAAAACAGGTGGTATGAAGTTAAGAGTTTAATGGAGGATAAGGTATTCCTCCCAAATAAAACCAAAACATCAGACACGGATAATTTTACTGCGGGTGAATACAAAAGAGTAACAAACAAATTTATTTCAGAATATACACCTGAAGGATATATGTCAGTGACTTTTGGATCTGGTAATATTGATCCACTTGATAACTTAGACAAGTTTAACGAAGGTAAGTTGAAAGTTAACCTGGCATCATATTTAAATAATTTATCATTAGGGTCAACACCTAAGAAAAACTCAACTGTGTTTATCAAATATAGAATAGGTGGAGGTAAAAATAGTAATCTCGGTGTTAATGTAATAACAAGTGTAGAAAATGTAGAGTTTAATGTAACAGGACCATTAGGAAATGTTAATAGTCAAGTTATACGTTCTTTAAATGCAACCAACGTAACCCCTGCGGTGGGTGGTTCAGATCAACCCACAATTGAGGAAATAAGAAATATGGTGGGATATAACTTTGCAGCACAGGATAGAGCGGTAACACTTAATGATTATAAAGTTTTGATAGAGACCATGCCTTCCACATACGGTGCACCCGCAAAAGTAAATGTCATGGAAGAAGACAATAAAGTTAAAATAAAACTTCTTTCCTACGATGATGAGGGCAACTTAAATGATACTGTTTCAACAACACTTAAAAACAACATATTAAGGTATCTAACGAACTATAGAATGATTAATGACTATATTGATATACAAAGTGGAGAAGTCCTTGATTTAGGGTTAGAAATCGATTTATTAATTGATAAAAATATTAATCAGACAGACGTACTCAAAGAAGTGGTTAGTCAATCAACATCATTCTTCAATATAGAGAAAAGAAAAATGGGTGACCCACTCTTTGTAGGTGAGTTACAGAAAGAAATATCAAATATATCTGGAATTGTTAATGTTGTTGACTTAAGAGTTTTTGGAAAAACAGGTGGAGAATATTCGCCGGCGGAAGTAAGTCAAGGATATAGTGACGAGGAAACAAAACAAGTAGCTCAGTCAGATTCAACAATTTTTATGAAGAGTAACCAAATCTTCCAAATTAGATTCCCTAATAAAGATATAAAAATTAGGGTTAAATCTTTAGGTTCCACTACATTTTAAAATTCTTTTTCTGTATTATTATTAATTAAGGGAAACTATGTTCCAATCTATTTATATGATATGATGCAGAAACACAGAATACGTACTGAAATAGGAAATAATCAAAAATTGACTGTAGAGTTAAAACAAGATTATGACCTATTAGAAATACTTTCACTCAAATTTAGTCAAAAAGATGCGTACACATCTCTTTGTGCTGATTATGGAGTTGTTTGTGGTAGAATTAGCGCAAACCAAGGATTTGGTGTTGCAAATGCAAGGGTCTCTATTTTTATACCCTTGGACGATGTTGATGAACAAGATCCTGTAGTATCTGCACTTTACCCATATAAATTAACACAGGACACAAATACGGACGGATACAAGTATAATCTATTCCCAAAAAGAAAACAACACACAGGACACACACCTACAGGTACATTTCCCGACCAAGAAGATATTCTAACAAGAGAGGAAGTACTATATGTTTATGAAAAATACTATAAGTACACTGTAAAGACTAACGACGCTGGTGATTTCATGATATGGGGGGTTCCTGTTGGTAAACAAACAATACATGTAGATGTAGATTTATCAGACATGGGATGTCAGTCATTAGTACCTTATGATTTTATTTATGAGGGTGTTTCTGAAGAAAAGTTTGAAAACAATTATTCATTTAGAAGTAGTTCCGATATTGGAAGTTTACCACAGACATTAACTTTTGAGGAAAGTTTAGAAGTTTATCCTTTTTGGGGTAACGAGGATTTATGTGAAATAGGAATTACAAGAACAGATTATGATTTATCCGAACAAGGTATTAGAATAGAACCATATTCGATCATGATGGGTGGAGTCTTTACTGATTCAGGAAAGGATTCGGTAAGAGTTCAATGTAATGTTGATAACCAAATGGGCGAAAAGTGTGCTCTCACGACAGGTGAGGGAGATATTGAGACTATTAGATTTACGGGACAATATGAAGAAAATGATGATGGAACACCAAACTACGAAAGACCATTATTAGAAGCACTACAGTTAGATTCTCAGATAGATAAAGAAGGTAATTTCTTTTTCAGGGTTCCTATGAATATGGGATATAGAATTACAAATGAATTCGGTGAATTAGTAGAGACTAAAGATACCCAAAGAGGAATACCAACAAGAGGAACATATAGGTTTAGACTATCGTTACAAAATGATAATGGTGCGAGAAAACAATACAGAGGAAAATACTTAATACCTCAAATAAAAGAGCATCAATTAGGTCCGACTGATTATCCTTATACGGATCAAAAATCCTACGCGTTTTCTACCGATTTAGATGATTATCCGACAGATGCGATGGATGATATTACGGGAATTAATAATAACGGATTCTCAAATGATATGTTCTACTCGTTTAGATATAATCGAGTTTATACGGTTTCATCATTCATTAATCAATACAATAATAAAGGATGGTGGGAGAAGAATTTCTCATTATTCACAAAAGATAAGAATGAATCTTTTATTGGTATTAAGGAAATACAACCATCTATTGAGGAGGATTGTGCTAATAATAATGAGTATTTCCCAATAAATGATGCGGTAAGTAATTTCAAGTTTAAATTCTTAATAATTATAATTTTAAATTTCTTAGAAAGACTTTATCTATTAATTACCCAATATGCTATAGATTTTATTGTTGAATTTTTATTTGATTTAGCCGAATTATTTAAATCGGTTAATGTTAAAATTCCCGTTATTAAAAAGAGAATTTATATATTTCCAAAGACGGCGAGGAGAGTAGCGGAGGCGGCAAAAAAAGTACAAGTGGCGACTGTAAGACGGATAGGTTTAGTTAATTACCCCGACTGTTATGAATGTAATACTACTCCTGGTACTGATGACCAATCTCCAGGAGGTCAAGAAAATACGTATGAGTACATCGATGTGGATGAAGGGGATGAATTGGATTTCATTAATGCTACGGGAGATTATTCAGACTCTACACCATCAACACCAATTGTGACATCACTTAGTTGTGTCCATAACTATGATCCTAACTCTCCACCTTCGAACCCACCTACTTTAACAATCAACATAGCGGGATTATCAGAAATAAAAAATTATATTATAAGGTACATAACTGTTGCGGAGATTCCCGAAATACCTGAAGTAACGGCCACTCAACAAAATATAGATGATGGAGATTTTACTGCAATCGACGGACCACAGAATGGTGCACCCGCAACGGACCTAACAGATATAATGGTTGTGTTTGTCCCCGCAGTTCCTCCAATATACGAATATAAGTTTATTGGGTATGCAAGTGCGTTCCCATTGGATAGTATAACAAATGACTTTATTGATTTAGCGAATCAGATACATGATGAGGTTTATGATGCGAACAATTTACAAGATAATGACCCATTACCAACTTCTGTTAGTGGGACAGCACTTCTATCAACAGGAGTTATTAGTATAAGTGCGGTATACTTCGTTTCTGAGTTGGTACAAACTTCTTCAGGAGTGAATCCACCCTCTGAGGCTGGTTGTGAGAAGTATGATACTATATATGACCCTGATGGTGGGATGAGACTAAAGGCGTACATAAATAACGCGGCAGGAACTCTTACATATGACGACTTTAAGGAGGATCCTGACAACTATGAGGACTATCCTGATATTTTCTATGATGGTAATGAAGACCCTTGTGATCCACCATTAGAAATTCCAGATATCATTGCATCATTCAGTCGAAGTGCGGAAAATCACTACCTTGGGACTAATTGGGTAAATGATAAGTGGCCAAGAAGACTTTCACTACAACAAGGTTGGGGTAGTATTCTTGGGGTAGATGCTGAAGATAGAGACGCAACCGCCTCTGGATATTCTGAGTTTGCTGATGGACAATACGCACTTGTTCCTGCCGCAGGTAAGAATAGGAAATTAATTATGAACTACTCAAGAAGAAAACTACTCGGTAAACTAATGTGTGCGGGGATAACTTCATATAGTTTTGGTAATAGTTGGTTAAATGGTTCACTATATTTCTTCCAATTCAGAAGAAGAAAGGGTGGTAGTAATGCAAGGTATTGTAAAGATTTAATTGAGAGAATATCTGATGATAATGGTATTCATTACTACTATAGATCAACACCATACCATAATGGTAATTTTATTGGACAGGTTGGAGAAAGTGGATATGGGGAAATACTGTTTCCTACCACTATAATAGATTTGGGTCCAAGAAACATGTTTATAAAAGAAATATGTGTAGATCCAGAATTAGATGTTAATTGTTCGGTATCTAAAAGTATAGGTACCACATCATACCAAGACATTAACGACTTAATGGAATACATTATTGCATCTAAAGAGGTTAAAGAGCAAGGTAAATTAAAAGTTCAAGACCTTTTTGATAGAAGGGGTGGGGGTAAAATCGATGGAGATATTGCCCAACTACTTAATTTTAATTCTCAAATGGGTATATATGGATATAACGATGAGGACGAAGAGAGTCCTTATTACTCACCAAATCAACAACTTTTTGATGGTTTTGGTCCCGTTGGTATTGATTATACTTTTTCCGAAGACGATGAGGATACAGAAATTGTTGAAAAAGACGGTACCTTACTTAGGTTATGTATAAACTCTGCAGGAAACTTGACAGAGACCGCTCAAGAAGTACCGTACTATAAATGGGACAAGGAAGGTCCTGGGTTCGGATCCAACGGTGGAGACTCAGAAAAACAAGAATGGAGTTTAGGAACGATACATACTACAAAATATCAAGGAGGTTGGACTTATCCAGGATTAATGAATCCAGTACCCAGTGGTGTGAACGAACCAACAGGTACAACAGAAAATATAAACACTAATTATTTTGATGGTACTATGTTACCACCAATAAGGGACTGTGACCATAATAATTACGCATCAAACCAAATACCATTAGGTGGACCATTCTTCTTTTACTTTGGTTTAAGAACAGGAAAATCTTCGTGGAATAAATTCGTTAAAAACTTTGGTCCATTATGATAAAAAAGAAAATTGTAGCACCGAGTAAACGATATAAAAAGGCGGAATCCGAGGATTTAACTTTAAGAATAAATTTTGAAGAAGATAAGAGTTTATTAAGAGAAGGTGATAAAAATATAGTATTAGATATTGCTGAACTTTATAGAAAGGAACGTAATGAAAGTACCAAATATAGAATTTACGGTAAGATGAACATGGTATTCAGAAACACCTATAGTGGAACGACTACCTATGAACCTTTACTAAATAATCTTTATGTTATTGGTGATGGTCTTGATGGAGATTTTACGGGTTATTTACCATATAATGAATTTGCATTTATTAGAAATGATTATGTTAGGGAAATATCCATCCCAACAGGAAGTACAATGGGTACTTATAGTCCGAATATATTTATAACAGGGGATACAACACATAGGGTAATAAATGAGATAGAGTCCGCATCTACAAATTGGAATGTGTTTCTATCCTATGTCTACGATAAAGATCCAACACACCAAATGAAATATACTCTATCGGGTGATACCGAGTATAGTTTCACAGCATCTAATGGGGTGCCATTTAGAGTTAACGAATACCCTAATTATTATGAACTTATAAGTCCAATACCCCATAACATGAAACAGGGGGAATACGTAATAGTCTCAGGAACTTCAATAAGTAGTGGTACTGAATTGGATAGAATATTTCCAATATCTTCAGTAGGTAATGAAATATTTGACTCTGAGAAATACGTTCTAATTATACAAAAGACAGCATTATCTAGTTCTCAAACAATGAGTGGAGTTGTTTTTGGTAAACGATGTATAGACAAATTAAGAATGTCGGGAACAACGTCTGAGTATTATGTACATAAACATAAAATACTCACAAATACTGACGACTGTATAATAGATAGGACAGGTTTTGAAACACCTGTTTTTGAAATAGAAAGAAAATTGCAGTTTGAGACCGCAGACAATAGAAATGATGTATATACGGTACAAAATAGACCTGAAACGGTCCTATTTCACTTTAAAGATGAGATAGATATAAATGGTTTAACAAATAATTTAGGATATACAATAACCGACGCGTACGTAACAAAGGTTTTTAAAAATGGTAACGGATATTTCCAATATCCCCCAAGACATGGATATAAATTTCATTTTCATAATAATTGGGTAGATAATCATTTTGATAGAACATTTGCGGGATCAGATTCAGGTCTCCAATCAACTAATTTTACTAACAGTGGAGTTACATTTACTCAGGGTACTGAACTTCAAAAAGGTGACGATATTTTAGGGGCATTTGTGGAGTATAATAAGGAAGATTTTAAAGAAATAATACTATCTGAGTCGTTTCATAAATACACTATTGATTTTAATATTTTTGATCACGGACAAATAAATCCAAATGCAGGATCGACTGTGACAAATCCTTTAGGATTATACTACCAACCCCATCAAAGAGTTAAATTAAGAGAATTATCACCATATGTGGAGACCGCAAACACGGATCAAATATATGGACTACCAGAAAATTCCGTTTACGATGACTACAGAGTTTTATGGAAATGGAGAGATTTATATGATCACGGTTATATCGATCCTGACGGATTTGGTACAAACCACCCATTTACAAACGGACAACATTACGTCAAATCTGACATAAACTTTTACCTTAGAAACGAAGAGACCTTTATGAATAAAAAAGACGGTCTTACTAATTTCAGCGAGGATAATGACGGAATTTGTTAGATGAAAATTAGAATTAATCAAAATAATAGGAACTTATTAATTAATAAGGAACAGAACTTTAAAACTGACGCGGGATGGGACGAGAATTTCCAATCGTATGAAGACGAGGTTTTAAGAGACATTATTAATCCTGTTGAAAATTATGAAACTAACAGATATATACATAAACCATATATATCTGGTATAGGTTTACCACCACCTTCAAACGGGGCGGATGAGGCTGACGATGCAAACAACGCGACAGACTCGGCATCGTTATTTACAACCACAGTTAATACTGTGGAACAGACAGATATATGGTTTCATTTCTATTTTAAAGATCCATCAGATAACTACACTTTAGATTACAATAATGTGGGTCTAACACAAACGGATAAATTAATGGCAAACCTAAAATATAGTTTTTTTAGGTTAGAGTTTTACAAAACACCGAACAATGAACCACCTAATAGATCTAATAGAAGATTGGTTTTTGCAAAAAACTTAGCACCCGCAGTTGGGGAAAGAGTGACTTTTACAAATAAGTTTGAAAAAATTTATGTACCTGTATTCTTTGGTTCAAGCATGAGAAACAAAGAGAATATGTATCTTTTTTGGTTCCATGATGATACTGTTTTAGAAGAGACGGAACTTACGGGAACTACTTTCTTCATGTCAGCAAAGTTTTATAATTCCTTTGATGGTAGTAAAGTACCATTTGCAAATAAAGAAATAACTACCACCTCCACTATCGTTGAAGAACAGGATATGTACTTCCAAGTGGAAATGGATAGGACCAACACACCCACATACCATTATACTATTTCAGAATACGACGGAACCTCATCACCTTATAGTTCGAATCGAAAAGGTATGAGCGGAGACCCCATAAAGTTTTATGAGATTCCATTACCAACAGTAGATAGTGGTGATCCATTAGCACCTACAACACCGGTAGGACCTGCAGACCCTAATACTTCAACTGATTAAATGATGGACAAAAATTATTATAAAATATTAAGATCGATTACGGGTACAACATATCACTTACCAATATACTTGGATAGTAAAGGTTATGAGATGGGTGGAATGGTTGGATTTGAAGGGGATATTGAACAGGTTGAACAAATAACAAATTTTAATTACCAACATACTAGTGGAAACACAATTAGGTTGTATAACTCAGTCAATAGGGATGTGTTAAGGATAATTAAAAACGAAGATTTTTCTATTGATTGGGGTGACGGTACTGTAGACACTATTGGTGTGGGTATGGGTAATAATTTAGAATTTAAACAACATACATTTCCTTCTTCAGGTACTTATAATGTGTCTATTGGTTTAAGTAATAATTGGGCTCAGAAAAAAATAACTAAAAAAATTACAGTACCTAAAAACACAACAGTAACTAACCCTAATGGGTCATTTGGTCCGTTCACGTTACCATATACTACGGGAGTTACAATCACCCAAAACTATATAAACGACTTAGATTATGTCGAGAAAGACTCAGACGGTCCAATATATTTTGCGGCTAAAGGGAGAAGTAGAATAAGTGAACTAAAGAGATACGGTGAAAGTACTTACCAAGGCACAACAATAGGTACAGACGGTGTAGGTAGTTATACGGGGTATACAATAGATAATTTATCATATAAAGATTATGATGATGGAATAACAACAATAACAGGGACAACAAGTGATTATGAAAAAGAAGAGGTTTTTAATGAGATGTTAACAAGGAACGAACATTTCATCGGTTTTATTGACGAACCAACTATTTTTTCTGATGTATTTGTTGAAAGAGGTAAGCAAGGAGTCTTAGAAATGAACCTAAGATTAGGAGAAATTGACAACGTAGGTGAAATAGATATCTACGGAAATGGATTTTTCCAAGTTAAAAAACAATAGAATAATATTTATTAATTAAAAGGATATGGCAGTAGGTAGTTATGGAACAGTAAGACCGGCAGATGTGTCACCATCAGACGTAGAAATTTTCTATCATTACGTCTCGGGGAGAACGTCGTCCGCACCTGTACAATTTAAAAAATTAAATTCAGAAGATATATTAACACCTATCTATCACAATTCAGATACGACGGATGCACCGAACGCACCTGATACGGAAATTTTAGGTGGACTATACAATCTAAAGTTAGATACGGCGGACTTCGATGAATTAGGTATATATACCTTACATCTTAGACCTAAACAAATAAGAACCTCCATAACCGACTGTGGGGTGTTAGCAGCACTACCATCGGTAAGAGGAATTATAATAGATTTAAGTAATGTACCGTCAACAGATAGAAATAAATTCAACCCTCAAGGGTTAGTTGGATACAGAATAGAGTATTTGAATAACGATGGAAGTAAAACCCCTAACTTTTACAGGGTTGTTACATCTTCATTCTATTGTACTCCAATTACGTCAAACCTGACAAGTACAACTCAAAAGGCAATAAGATATCAATATACAGATCAAGCGACTAATTTGTTGTTTTTAACGGTAACTCCGTCATCTGCACCATCTAATAGACCGAATACAGTTCCTTTTATTGGGGAACCGTCTCAAAACATAGTTTTATCAAATACATTTTTTAACCCAACAACGATTGAGGTTGATATGGTAGAACACGATGAGACAACATTGGCTTACGCGTTCTACGGTAACCAAACAAAATCTATTTCTGATGGAATATACACGATATACACTGCGGAAAACAATATCTACAAACAATTTAACTTGTTTGAGGTGAGAGATGAGTTCAACGAAACACTTTACGAGGTTAGAGAAGAGAGGGACGAAATCGATGAAACTAAAAACTTTGATGATATCACTGAATAATGGCGAAAAGAAAAGTTCCAAGTCAATCTGCGAGTGGAGGGGATACCTTTAATGACAACTTAGTTGGTAATCAAATTACCAATGGGTCAAGTCAGTTGACTGCCACAAACTTTTCAATAGATAAGACAATACCACAAAGAGATACTAAGAGTTTTACATCCGTACCTTTTTCTGATTTTTTAACAATTGAAGATCTTAAAGAAGAAACTAATGCACCTAAAACAAAATCAGATAGATCTGTAAAGAAAGAAGGTAAAGTAAAGTTCAGGGAGAACAAAGACGCGGGTTCTAAGACACTATTTGGGTCTTTAAGTAAAAGACTATCATCTTCAGTTAATAATATAGTAGAACAGTTCCCTGCGGGTTTCTTTATTGACAAAGATACCCCTATATCATTTTCACAGTACACTGCGGAGAATATTACTTACGATCTTAAGGCAAGAACAACAACTTTTAAGTTTGAAAGATCAAAAATATTCAATCCATTAGACGTAGTACTTGAAAAACCTTTAAGTAATGTAAGTCCTGATGTTAATAACGAATTTAAAAACTTCTTTGAGAATTATTCTAAGTACTCCCTTATTATTGATGAGGTTGAGTATGAGATATTAACATATACAAAGGCGGGTAACGACGGACTTATTACGTTAAAAGTTAAAGGAAAACCTTTTATTGGTAACACATACAGTGAGAGTTTCTTAATTAGACCAATTAATCAGACAGTAGAAGAGTTTTTCGGAAGTTTAAATGAGTTAGAAAGTTTAATATTAGATAGAGAATCTACACCTAAGTACACCGCTGAGTTTAAACTACCAAAAGATTCCTTAGATGGTTCTAAAACAGAAACTACAACAACTAAAATTAGTTGGCCATTATTCAAAGATGGTTGGAACATAAAGATCGGTGGTACTGAATATATTGGATACTTAGAAAGTTTAAAATCTATAGGTGATGAAGTCGATCAATACAAGTCTAACTTAATATCAAGATTTTTAACAACTGCATCACTAAATGAATTCGATACTGAAGATCAAAGAATGTCTTCGATGTTTCAGATTTATGGTAGTGGTTTTGATTCTGTAAAGAAATTTATAGACAACATAGCATACATGAGAAATGTAAGTTATGATAAGATTAATAACATTCCCGACGTATTATTAAAGAATCTCTCAAACACACTTGGATTAGATTCTGTAAACCTATTTGATGAGAAATCATTGGACGATACACTTTATTCAAGAGTGGATAGTCAGTTCGAAGGTAATAACCTTGGAATGAATATGGTTGAAGCGGAGGCGGAATTCTATAGAAGATTAGTTATTAATCTTGTAAGAATATATAAATCTAAAGGTACAAGAAAATCTATTGAGTTCTTTTTAAGGTTTATTGGTGCACCTGAACCATTAATAAAAATTAACGAACATGTATACAAATATGACGACGTTAAGAAGGTTTCTTCAGACATCGATGATGACATTTATGATTTAACTCAATTAGAAAAAACGTTTACTGTCGGTCAGATAAATTTTAATGAAACACCATCGTTTACCTATGAAGGGATAACCACTACTGGATCAACTACATATCAAGTAGATGAATACCCAATAGTATTAACGGGTGTAACAAAATACGGGGATGTACAAAAAATTGTAAGTGAGAATAATGACGTATTCTTCCAAAAAGGTTCAGGTTGGTATGAGATATCCTTACAACATAGGTCATCGACCGAATTAGATGTTGAGAATTCCAACTTACTGTCTAACCCTAAGATTATAAAAACAAAAAATAAGGACTACACTTATGGTGAGGACTATTTTGATTTATATAGACAATTTTACGGATTAGATTACGGACACGAATTACACAATACGATTGATAACGAAAAGACAGAGTTACTGTCGGATGTAGACTCAAAAACTTTAAATAGAAAAAACATACAAATCTACTTGTCATCTGCACAAGGTATTGATTATGATGTGTATAAAAAGTCTAGAGATTTAGAGGTAAGTTTTGGATTAAAAACTCTCCAACCACAAACAGGTTTTACGTTTGCGGAATACATGGATAATGTATTAAACGAACAAATACGTAATTCACATGTCGTTAAGTATCAAAAATCATACATTCAATTAGAGGATGTGTATTGGGGGTATTTAGAAAAGGTAGGGACACCATATAGTTTCCCAACGGTTAATGAATTCATAAACAGAATGAGTCCACATTGGGTGGAGATTGTGGAACAGTTTGTTCCAGCAACAACCCTATGGACGGGTGGTAATATTTTAGAAAATAGTCGTATTGGGAGATCTAAACACGATTATTTAAAACCATGTACCATTGAACAAGTTGAAGATAATCTATTTCCTAAATTAGGTTTTGAACATTCCATAGAGGAAGATTTAGAAGTTTACTTTTTAGGGGATAAAGACTTATTTAGAGGATTAACGGTAGTAAGTGGGGTAACTTATGTATTAAAGATAGTTTTAATGGGTGAGGTGTATACCGCATCTTCTCCGATTACACTTACCGGTGGTCAACTATTCGATCCATTTGTATCTACTTCTGATTGTACAACAATTAATGAGGTTGTTTTTGATAGTGGGGAGACTTTTGACGGATCAAAACATTTACCCTTATTATGTGATTTTAAGTGTAATTTAAATCCTGACAGAGATGTATTAGATCCATTATGGATTAATGCGGTCGATAGTATATTTTCTCAAATAAATGAAAAATACTTCACCAAAACAGCGTACACAGGTTATGACACAATTAGTAACCATGCTGGTGGTGAAGGATATGAAAGAATAACGGGTAACACAGAAACAAGTGATGAAAATCAAAACATAGAGGGTGGATTTAATTCTGAACTATCAACCAACGGAGAAAACTACGGATATGAAAATGTCCCTATAGTTTCTCATGAGATTTTTACCGATAGTGATGGTATTGAAAAAATAAGAATTACACCATTCACGTATGATACACAATTGTATATCTCAAACCCTGGTGATCCATACGGTGACGCATACATACCCGCGGATTTAGATTGTTTAGATTTAAGTACGTTTGATTTTTATTGGGAGTCAACATATCTAACGGGAACTACGGAATGTGACCCTAAGGTTAAAGTTTACGGACCAAATACTTTCTATACATTACCTGAAGATGAGGACGATTGTATCCTAATGGAGGATGTCTATTTCGAAGTGTCGGGTGTTACATTTGGTAATGAAGATACTATAGATGATGGAGACCCATGTACTGATTGCCCACCATATAATACATCTTGGCCGTTAAACATATTCATAGATTGTGTTGGTGGGTATAATGAATCAATTAGTGGACATACGTATACAGTTGATCATATTTCAGGATGTACGTTTGTTGTTAATAATGTTAGAGAAAATGATGTCATTGACATCTCAATAACAGATGCGGCAAATTGCGATCAAAAAATAAGAATAGAGGGATTACAACAAAAGTTTGAATGGGACCCTGTAGATGGTGACGATGTTACTACATCAAGAAGTCATTATTTAGAATACTCATTTGATACTTATGCTGATGGGGATAACCCCGATAGTAGTGAACCTCTTAATAGTCAATCTGGTATTACTTTCTGTGATAATTATTCAGGATATACTATACAACCTATCGTACAATATAGACCTACGTTTGATTATGGTCTGAGACAAAACACTAAAGTTATAAAAGTAAATAATGGCGTTATACTTGACGAAAATACAACTTGGGATCAAATACAAACCTATTTAGATGATAATACTTTAGAAAAAATAAACATTGAAAATGTTGTAATAGGTGATCAACTACTTTCAGGGGTATATAAAGATTGCCCTTTCTCATCTCAAGATTATAACGACGCGGTTATTAGTGGTTATTCGTTCTCTTATGATTACAAGGTCGTAACAGTTGAAAATAAAGACTGTTTAGGTTCCACTAAAATTAACAAGATAAATGAAAGATTTAGTTTTTTACCTAATACTAGATTATGGGTAATGACTAAAACAATGGAAGACGGAAGTCAGGGGGATAATTGGAGATTTATTGAAAAGTATCCTGAAGAATTATATCCAAGACCTGATGATCCTACAGACCCTTGTTGTACTTATCAAGTTGGTTACTACGAAAGAGGAGATTATATTTTTAACGAACACGGTTTTCCTATTGAAGTACTCAAGGTCGATTTAGACTACTGTGCAAGAGATTTGTTCTACCATTTAAATGTCACACAGAAAACAGATGCTAACGTTAGTTGTACTGAAGTAATATTATTTAATGGTGATTCTGAGGACTGTATATTAGTTGGACATGACGAACAGAAGTTCGAAAACATGGACATGAAAATGCAACAATACTTCCAAGACAAGTTAGATTGTTCTGACATGCCGGACATAGATGACATTGAGAGGGATTTAACAGGATTAGATGATTGTAACACATTAAATGCATTTAAAATTAAACACTTTGACACTGGAGAGATAAGATATACCGAAATAAACGATGACTTTGATATAGGAGATACGGTAAATATTGAATTTATTTACAGTGGTTCTTACAACGAAGAAATTAACTCAATTCAGAAACTATCACCGGGACAAAATTGTTGGGTTGTGATCTCTAAAGTTTATGCTAATGTCATTGAATATTTGGCATCGGGTCCATGTGATGATGTTAGACGACCAGGTCCAAGTGCTACCCCAACAAGTACACCAACACCAACACCAACAAGTACTCCAACGAGTACTCCGACTAGTACCCCAACACCAACACCAACGAGTACACCTACAAGTACTCCAACACCAACACCTACTAGTACCCCAACAAGTACACCTACAAGTACTCCAACACCAACACCTACTAGTACCCCAACAAGTACTCCTACTCCAACACCTACAAGTACTCCGACTAGTACTCCTACAAGTACTCCTACTCCAACACCTACAAGTACTCCGACTAGTACTCCTACAAGTACTCCTACTCCAACACCTTCACCTACACCAAATTGTGATTTTGATGTTGATACGGATGTTGTAACACCTACACCAACACCTACAATAGATTGTGATTTCGATATAGATATTGATGTAGTAACTCCCACAGCAACACCAACACCTTCACCTACACCAAATTGTGATTTCGACATAGACATTGATTTAATAACACCAACCCCAACCCCAACGCCAAGTCCAACACCAGATTGTGATTTCGATATAGATATTGATGTAGTAACACCAACACCTACAGAAAGTAGTACTCCTACACCAACGCCAAGTCCTACACCAGACTGTGATTTCGATATTGATGTAGATTTAATAACTCCAACGCCTACCCCTACACCGAGTCCAACACCAGATTGTGACTTTGATATAGATGTAGATTTAATAACCCCTACACCTACACCGAGCCCAACAGGTAGCCCAACCCCAACTCCAACTATTGACTGTGACTTTGACATAGACATTGATGTCGTAACCCCTACACCTACTCCAAGCCCAACAAGTAGTCCAACTCCTACACCCACACCAGATTGTGACTTTGATATAGACGTTGATTTAGTTACTCCTACACCTAGCCCAACAAGTAGTCCAACACCTTCACCAACACCTACGATAGACTGTGACTTTGATATAGACGTTGATTTAGTTACCCCTACTCCGACACCCACACCAACAAGTAGTCCAACCCCATCACCTACACCAGACTGTGATTTCGATATTGATGTAGATTTAGTTACACCAACACCAACTCCAAGTCCTACAAGTAGTCCAACCCCATCACCTACACCAGACTGTGACTTTGATATAGATATTGATGTGGTAACACCAACACCAACACCATCACCAAGCCCAACAAGTACTAACACGCCTACCAACACACCAACTAACACACCTACACCTTCACCTACACCAGACTGTGATTTCGACATAGATGTGGATTTAGTAACGCCTACTCCATCACCAACAAGTACTCCTACTCCTACACCTACGGAAAGTAGTACACCAACTCCAACTCCATCACCCACACCTAACTGTGATTTTGATGTGGATGTTGATGTAGTAACACCTACACCTACACCATCACCAAGCCCAACAAGTACTAACACACCTACTCCATCACCAACTAACACTCCAACTAACACACCAACGCCAAGTCCTACACCAAACTGTGATTTTGATATAGATGTGGATTTGGTAACTCCAACTCCAACAAGTACTCCAACTAACACACCAACACCAACGAGTACTAATACCCCTACACCAAGCCCTACTAACACACCTACACCTTCACCAACACCAAATTGTGATTTCGATATAGATATTGATGTAGTGACTCCAACACCTACACCATCACCAACGAGTACTCCTACACCAACATCAACTAACACACCAACACCGAGCCCAACTAATACCCCAACACCTTCACCTACACCAAATTGTGATTTTGATATAGACGTTGATGTGGTGACTCCAACACCTACTCCAAGTCCAACAAGTACACCTACTAACACACCTACTAATACCCCAACAAGTACACCTACTAACACGCCAACGCCAAGTCCAACACCGAACTGTGATTTCGACATAGATGTTGACGTGGTAACACCTACCCCAACACCATCACCTAGTCCGACTAATACACCTACAAGTACTCCAACAAGTACTCCGACTAACACGCCTACCAACACACCAACTAACACACCTACACCATCACCAACTCCGAACTGTGATTTCGATATAGATATTGATGTAGTAACTCCTACACCTACACCTACTAACACACCTACACCAAGTCCTACAAATACACCATCACCAACTCCAACAAGTAGTCCTACACCAAGTCCGACAAGTAGTCCTACACCAAGTCCGACAAGTACATCAACACCCACTCCAAGTCCAACACCAAATTGTGATTTCGACATAGATGTTGATGTGGTAACACCTACACCTACACCGACTAATACACCCACACCAAGCCCAACAAGTAGTCCAACACCAACACCTACTAGTAGTCCAACACCTAGTCCTACTAATACTCCAACCCCTACACCAACACCTAACTGTGATTTCGACATTGATGTTGATGTGGTAACACCTACCCCAACACCTACTAACACACCTACACCAAGTCCTACAAATACACCTACTCCCACCCCAACAAGTACGGAGACACCTACTCCTACACCAACAAGTAGTCCTACACCAAGTCCTACTAACACACCAACTCCGTCACCTACACCAAATTGTGATTTTGATATTGATATTGACGTAGTCACACCAACACCTACAGCAACCCCAACAAGTACTCCGACACCTACACCAAGTCCGAGTCCAACTAACACACCAACACCAAGCCCAACAAGTACACCAACAAATACACCAACACCGAGCCCAACAAATACTCCAACTCCTACGCCTACACCAAATTGTGATTTCGATATAGATGTTGATGTAGTGACTCCTACACCAACCCCTACAACTAGTCCAACCCCTACACCAACAACTAGCCCAACACCAACACCAACAACTAGTCCTACGCCAACACCAACAAGTAGTCCTACACCTACACCGACAAGTAGTCCTACGCCAAGCCCGACTAATACACCAACGCCAAGTCCTACACCAAACTGTGATTTTGACATAGACGTTGATGTGGTAACTCCTACACCTACTCCAACACCTTCACCTACACCATCACCTACTCCGAGTCCTACACCAGTTGATTGTCCTGCACCATGTACGACAACCATTAATAATGATTTATTCCAAGTAGGGTCAAGTGGTAACTATGATTTAGGTGGTTATTGTAATGAAGTTAATACAAAAGGGGAGGTAACATCCATAAATGGAAAAGAATGGAGATATAATACATCAACATGTATTGTAACTTATGTAAATTATAATGATCCTAATGGTGACACATGTATTGGTGAACAGGTATTACCTGTAGGTACTGAGGTAAGTTCTTTTGAACATACGGATGGTACATTAACACCAACAGGAACGAATAGAATATACGATACTGGAATAAGGTTTATAGATAATAATAATAATGCAGTGATAATAGTTACTGAGTGGAACTCCACATTAACATCATTATTACATGTTCACATTTTATGTGATTGTAGTTTTGAAGGGGATGTTACCGTTCATAATTTGAAATAAAAAGTATATATTTTAATAATGGCAAGAATATTCGACATAAAAATAACATCAGGGACTTCACACAGTCTCTATACGATATATTACGATCAAGTCGATGCCGCCAATATCGCAACAAGAGTGAGTACCTCATTACCTGCAACGGGTGTGACATATAATGATTTAACAAGTGGTTCGGGAGTCACAGTTAGTGTTCCTAATAATGCGACTTCAATACTATTATATAATAATTCATGTGTGATTGAGGATGAAATTATTCTACCAACACCTACCCCAACACCAAGCCCAACAAGTAGTCCTACACCAACACCAACTAATACACCTACTCCAAGTCCAACAACTAGTCCAACCCCTACACCAACAACTAGTCCAACCCCATCACCAACACCCACTAATACACCTACTCCAAGTCCAACGACTAGTCCAACCCCAACACCTACTCCAAGTCCAACACCAAATTGTGATTTTGATATGGATATCAATGTGGTAACCCCTACACCAACTCCCACACCTAGCCCAACAAGTAGTCCAACACCTACCCCAACAAGTACTCCGACCCCAACACCAAGTCCGAGTCCAAGCCCAACAGAGACCCCCACACCTACACCGAGTCCGACAACTAGTCCTACTCCAACTCCAACTAGTACACCAACACCCACTCCAAGTCCAACACCAAATTGTGACTTTGAGGTTGATGTCACCCTTAATACAAGACCTGTCATTAATATTCCTAACTTTGAGCAAACGGAAAATACTGCGACAGGTACTACTATTGGTAGTTTAGTCGTAACCGATTCAGAAGGTGGAGTGTTTACATGGTCATTTGAAGATACTGCAAACTACCCCGATAACAACTCATTTATATTAAATGGTGAGGTATTATCCAACGGAGAAGTTTTTAACCATGAAGTAAAAAGTTTATATACTTTATACGTTAAAGTAACTGACGAAGGTGGTTTAAGTAATACAAGAGAATTTACGGTCACAATTGTAGATGTTAACGAAACACCATATGGTTTAACTTTAAGTAATAATTCACAAAGAGAAAACACACCAACGGGGACAACAATTGGTATTTTTTCAGGGTTAGATGTTGACAGTAACGAGACATTCACATACGCACTAACGGGTAGTGGTAACAATAACTCGGCGTTCGCCTTATCAAATTCTGGTGTACTCAAAAACGCGATCGTCTTTAATTATGAGGTTAAAAACTCTTATAGTATTGAAGTCACTGTTACAGATAGTGGTAATAATACATATACAGATACGTTTACAATTACTGTTTTAGATGTAAATGAATCACCGACCAACATGTCTCTTTCCAAAAACACTATCAATGAAAACGAATCTACTGGAACTACAATAGGGAGTTTCTCATCGACAGATGTTGACTCAGGTGATACTCACACTTACGAATTAGTAAGTGGTATTGGGTCTACAAATAATGGATCATTTACACTAACAAGTGGAGGTGTTTTAAAAAGTAAAGAAGTTTATAACTATGAAGGTAAGAACAGTTATTCTATAAGAGT
>ERZ1046740.136-NODE-136-length-62106-cov-28.453224_pt1 | contig 62106 bp, 73 predicted proteins | sample MGYA00383093_ERZ1046740 | MGnify/ENA primary metagenome ERZ1046740 (study PRJEB29581, sample SAMEA5548363) | metagenome | biome: marine; feature: coastal; material: water | depth 25 m | study: Short-term variability in the microbial, nano- and picoplankton... | reverse complement strand
TGACTCGATCACGACTGTTGTAGTTTTGGAATATCGCCTTTTGACCTTTAAAAGCACCTGATTGAATTTCAATACTATCACCTTTTTGATGTGAGTAAATATTAATCAGTTTTTCAATGGTTTGTTGCTGTTGAATTTTAATGAGTCTAATAATGTTATTAGGAACAATGGCAAAGCTTAATCCAAAGCGTACAAAGTTAGCGACACCTTGTGTCGAGCGAATGGGTGTCCAATTTTGATTTTTATCATCTAGCTGAATAAATAAATACCCTGGAAATAGCGCCTGAGTTTTGTTCTTAATTATAGCTTTTGAAAAAAACACTTCAAAGCCTTGGTTGGTTAGATTAAGTGTAGCAATTGCCTCTTGTTTAGGCTTAGTTTTGATTAAGTACCATTTTTTCATAATGGATTATTATAGACCATAAATCGTTTTTTTTTTTTTGCTTTTTTAAAAGAAGTGTTGGATAGGTTCTAATCGCGGATAATATTGATTATGAAAATTGATTTACACAATCATTCTTATTATTCAGACGGCGTTTTGTCTCCAAGTGAAGTGGTGCGCCTCGCTAAAAAAGAGGGTTGTGATGTATTTGCGTTGACTGATCACGACACGACAGATGGATTGTTAGAGGCACAACAACAAGCGGATAAAATTGACTTGAAGCTAATTCATGGTGTGGAAATATCTGCCATGTGGAGTAATATGACCGTGCATATTGTTGGGCTAGATGTCGATATTAAAAATGAAACTCTTCAGGCAGGGCTTAAACAGCATCAAGCGTTTCGCAGAGTTCGTGCCGAGAAGATGGCGCGAGGTTTGGGTGGTGCTGGTGTATTTAATGCCATGGAAAAAACTCAAGCTATTGCTAAAAAAAGCATGATTACTCGCACACATTTTGCCCAAATGTTGGTTCAAGAAGGCGTGTGTAAGGATATGCGTAGTGTTTTTAAGCGTTTTTTAACAGGTAAAAAACCTGGTGGTGTGGGCGGCAAGTGGGCCGAGTATGACGAGGTAATTGCCTGGATACATGCGGCAGGTGGACAAGCAGTCTTGGCGCATCCATTGCGTTACCGCATGACCAATACCAAAGTTAAGCGATTATTAAGCCATTTGGCTGGCGCAGGATTAGACGGCGTTGAAGTGGTTACTGGATCTAGCAGTTTAGATGAAATAACACTAGTAAATCAGTGGGCGACAGAGTTTGATTTGCTGTCTTCTCAAGGTTCTGATTATCATGGTTGGCCAAATCAACGTGTGCAAATTGCCAAATTACTTGAGATGCCCAACCTTGAAAATGCAATTTGGAGAGGGTATTAATGGCAAAGCTACTTAAAATTCATCCGCAAAATCCACAACAACGATTAATTGATCAAGTGGTTAGCGAGCTTAAATCTGGTGGCGTTATTGTTTATCCAACAGATTCAGGCTATGCACTTGGCACAGCTTTGGGTAATAAAGCCGGTTTAGAGCGCATTCGTCAAATCAGACAACTCTCGAAGCGCCATGATTTCACTTTAATGATGCGCGATTTAGCGCATATTGGTGAATATGCTAAATTGGATAATAATGCTTTTCGCTTGCTAAAGAAAATTTTGCCCGGTCCTTATACTTTTATTCTAGAAGGTACGCGAGATGTGCCTAAGCGCCTCTTGCACGAAAAGAAAAAAACCATTGGCCTACGTATTTCTGAACACGGCGTAGTGCAAGCCTTGCTTGCCTCGCTTGATGAGCCATTGATGAGTGTGTCACTGATATTGCCCGGATGTGAATTTTACGATATTGATGACGTTCGTGATGCGGTTGAAAAATTGGTTGATGTGATTGTTGATGATGGTTATTGTCCGCCACAACCAACCACGGTAATTAACCTAACCTCTGGTCAGGTTGAAATTATCCGACAAGGCGCTGGCGATACCTCGCTTATCGTTTAAGTAGTGAGTTAATCAGTATAATAAAGCCTTTTTATATAATGTTTTACGCGCATGAAAACTGCACAAATTAGACAAAAATTCTTAGATTTTTACGCCTCGAAAGGCCATACCGTTGAAAAGAGCTCGTCACTTATTCCGCATAATGACAAAACCTTGCTGTTTGTTAATGCTGGCATGGTGCCGTTTAAGGATGTGTTTAGTGGCGTAGAAAAGCGCCCGTACACACGTGCAGTTAGTTGTCAGCGTTGTGTGCGTGCTGGTGGCAAGCATAACGATCTTGAAAATGTCGGTTATACAGCTCGTCACCACACATTCTTTGAAATGTTGGGTAACTTTTCATTTGGTGATTATTTCAAACGTGAAGCTATTGAATATGCATGGGAGTTTTTAACGGTTGAAATTGGCCTACCAAAAGAAAAGCTATGGATTAGTGTGTTTGAAGAGGATGACGAAGCTGAGGCGATTTGGGTAAATGAAATTGGTTTTCCTAAAAATCGAATTTCCCGTTGTGGTGCCAAAGATAATTTTTGGCAAATGGGCGATACTGGACCGTGTGGCCCATCGAGTGAAATCTTTTATGATCATGGTGAAGAGATTGCTGGTGGTCCGCCAGGCCATGCCGATGAAGATGGCGACCGCTATATTGAAATTTGGAATTTGGTTTTTACCCAGTATGACAAACAAGAAGACGGTTATCTGAAACCATTAGATGCACCTTGTGTAGATACTGGCATGGGGCTTGAGCGTTTAGCTGCCGTACTTCAACATGAAAATAACAACTACGATACAGATGGGTTTAAGAGTTTAACTAAGGCAGTCGTTGAGCTAACGCCTAAAGATGCTGGTATTAAAACAGATAATGCATCAGTTCGTGTGATTGCTGACCATATTCGCTCAACGGCATTTATGATTGTGGATGGTGTCATTCCATCAAACGAAGGGCGCGGATATGTACTGCGTCGTATTATTCGTCGTGCAATTCGCCATGGCCATAAAATTGGTATCGAGAAAACTTTTTTCTATCGTTTGGCGCCTGTACTTGCATTAGAATTTAAAGAGGCTTATCCAGAACTCAAAAAATCTTTAGCGAATGTCGAAAAAGTTTTAAAGCGTGAAGAAGAGCGTTTTGCACAAACATTAGACCAAGGCATGGGTATTTTAGAAGCTGCAATTGCCAATCTAACAGGCGGTGAAATTGATGGCGAAACCGTCTTTAAGCTTTACGATACGTATGGCTTCCCAGTTGATTTAACGGCTGATGTTGCTCGTGAGCGCGATCTCACCATTGACATGCCAGGTTTTGAAGTAGAGATGACTAAGCAGCGCGACAGAGCGCGTTTGGCAGGCGATTTTAAAACCACGCAAAAAGGTGTTGATGTTAGTGATGTGACTGAATTTTTAGGCTACGAGCAATTGGAAAATAGCTCATCAGTACAAGCGTTGATTAAGGATGGTGAGCTGGTTGATTCGATTGAAGCGGGCGATCACGGCATTATTGTATTAGCACAATCCAGTTTTTATGGTGAATCAGGTGGCCAGGTGGGCGATAGTGGCACATTAAGCGCAAAAGACATTGAGTTTGAAGTTGCTAATACGCAAAAACAAAAAACTGGCGCATTTGAACATCATGGTATGGTGCTAAGTGGTGCGATTAAAGTTGGTGATGTGCTTGAGGCTAAAGTTGATGCGCGTAGACGCAAGCGTATTGCTCGCAATCACTCCGCAACACATTTATTGCATGCTGCGCTTCGTAGTGTTCTGGGTGAAACAGTGACTCAAAAAGGTTCATTGGTAGACGGTGATAAATTACGTTTTGATTTTTCTCACGATGAAGTTATTGCTAAAGCTGATTTGGATAAAATTGAAGCAATGGTTAATCGTCGTATCTTAGGAAATTCAATTGTTCATACGGATGTAACTGATATTGAAACCGCCAAAAAGAAAGGTGCCATGGCACTTTTTGGTGAAAAATATGGTGATACTGTGCGCGTATTAAGCATGGGCAAAGGTGATTTTTCAGTGGAACTTTGTGGCGGTACACATGTAAACCAATTGGGTGATATTGGTTTATTTAGAATTACTTCAGAAGGTGGCATTGCCGCTGGTGTTCGTCGCATTGAAGCAATGACTGGTTATGATGCTTATCAGTTTGATAAGCAAACAGAAAATAGCTTGAGTGAAATTGCACAAATGACTAAATCAAGCAATGCGCAAGCCGTAGAAAAAGTGGCGCAACTGATCAAACAGCAAAAAGAGTTAGAAAAGCAAATTGCGACTTTTCAAAAGCAGCTGGCCAGTAATCAAGGCGATGATTTGGTTAATAAGGCTGAAGAGATTGGTGGCGTTAAATTACTCGCCACAGTGGTTAATGGCGTGAGTGGTAAAGATTTACGCGACATTGCAGATAAGTTAAAAGACAAGCTGGGCTCAGCAGTTGTAGTATTGGCTGTAGTGAGTGGCGATAAAGTATCGTTAGTGGCCGGTGTTACCAAGGATCTGACAGATAAATATCAAGCGGGCAAAATTCTTAACCATGTTGCAACGCAAGTTGGCGGAAAAGGCGGTGGCAGACCGGATATGGCGCAGGGTGGCGGCACAGACCCGTCTAAGTTAACTGAAGCCCTCGCTTCAGTCAAAAGCCTATTGTAATTATAAGTTGAGTGTGCTTTTTTTTCATATATTTTCGTTGTCAGAATTATCAAATCAGTCATTTACTAATTTGTAAACTTCTGATTTTCAAATTCTTTACGTCTTAATCTATGAAAAAATCACATCTCAACAGGTAGCTATAGAAAGGTTGTTGTAAGTCTTAGGCATTAAAAAACCCTCTTTCGAGGGTTTTTTGATCTGACTAATTGCGAGTATTTTTTACGAGAATGAGGCAAATGAAATAACGAACAAAGGCGCATAGTTAAATCTATGCAACTGAGAGAGTTATGAGTTTAACAAAATACTCGTGAAAAAGACACAGTAATTTTATACGCAACCGGTTGGCTGTGGCATTCCACCATACTTCGTGATCGGCTTCATCGGGCCAGTTAACCACTCTTTAAACAAAATTTTCTTATCTATGCCAACATATTTAGAAAATGTTCTGATTGGTGGAACTGATGAATTGTCGGCAAAATATTCTCTGGCTGAGCGAATTTGCTCAACTTGAGAATCTGTTAGCGTGATTTCATCTTCCGCTGCCATCTCATGCATAATTTCCTCAGTCCAAATTGATGGGTCTACCAAGTAGCCGTTTCCTGTTCTATCTAATGCCATTTTTTAATACCATAGTAATTTAATTGGGTATATTATATAAGATTGACCAAGGTCAAGTTTTGTAAATACACATTTTGTTTATAAGGGTATCTGTTATTGATAGCCAATAATTTGCACTCTAGTTAATCAGCGAGCAATAAAAAACCCTCGAAAGAGGGTTTTTATAAGTAACACGAGTCGTTTTAGTGACTATCTGTACTCTTCTAGCTCTTCAGCAGACTTCATGCCTTTTTTGTAATCTTGAGTTGCAGTAACAGTTTCGTTACCGCTTCTAGAGTTTAAAGGGTTAGCTTTGCTTAATGAGTCCAAGTTGCCTTGTAATGGTGGTCTGTTGCCTTTTGTAATGCCGTTAGCCATGATATCTCCTGATAATTAATAAACCTTTAAGTCTAAATGAGTTAAAGGTACGAACTAGAGAAATTATACTGAATTTAAAGTTTTTATCACTATTTTATAGTGATATTTCAAACTATCCCTAAGGGGGTATACGGGGCTTAATGTTGGATAATGAACCTAGGTATAATCTGCACGCTATGGATTGGATGCAATTAACCTTAAAAACGACCGAAGATCAGGCTGATTTTGTTAGTGAAATACTTATGGGGCTTGGTAGTGTGTCAGTCACGTTTAGTGATTCTAAAGATGATGCTATTTATGAACCTCCAGTGGGTGAAACGCCAATGTGGCCAGATATTACTATTACTGCCTTGTTTGACTTGGCGGTTGATCAAATGCACGTCAAACAAATGCTTGAACAAATTTGCAAGATAAAGCAAGCGACTTTTGAATTGTTAAAAGACAGGGTTTGGGAGGATGAGTGCAAGAAAGATTTTCATCCTATGCAGTTTGGTCAGCGGATTTGGATTTGCCCTTCCTGGGAAGATTCATCTCAATTGCCAAAAGATGCAGTCGTCATTGATATGGATCCTGGCTTGGCATTTGGCACAGGTACTCATCAAACTACTGACTTATGTTTGCAATATTTAGACGAAAACCCGCCTAAGAATCAAACGGTTATTGATTATGGCTCAGGTACAGGTATTTTGGCCATTGCCGGAATTAAGCTTGGCGCTAAGCATGCTATTGCTGTTGATAATGATCCACAGGCAGTTATTGCTACGAGTAATAATATTAAGGCTAACAATTGCCAAGCTCAAATCAAGGTATTACATACTAATGATGAGGGCAAGTTGGATTCAGTAGATTTACTCATTGCTAATATCTTGGCCAACCCTTTAGTTGGCTTATGTGAACATTTTTCCGGTTTGATCAAGCCGAACGGACGCCTCGCACTATCAGGTATTATGGTGGATCAATTGCCTATGATTCTTGATACATATAGTGAGTTTTTTAAAAATCTTCACTTCGTTCAAAAAGACGAATGGTGTCGTGTTGATGGTATTAGAAAATAATGTTATAGGCAAGACCTATAATATTTATATGAGAGAATTATGAGTAAACAAATTAAAGCAGTATCATTGATTTCAGGCGGTCTGGATTCACTATTGAGCACCAAGTTAATGTTGGATCAAGGTATTCATGTTGAAGGCATTAACTTTTTTACCGGATTTTGCGTAGAAGGGCATACGCATGCCATCCGTAAGCAAAAGAGCGATAAACAAAAGCGTAATAATGCACTATGGGTGGCGGAACAATTAGGTATTAAATTACACATTATTGATGTGATTGAGGAATATCGCGATGTTTTATTAAATCCAAAACATGGTTATGGAAAAAACATGAACCCTTGTTTAGACTGCAAAGGCTTTATGGTGAAGAAAGCCAAGCAGTGGATGGAGGAAAACGAGTTTGATTTTATTATTACTGGCGAAGTAATGGGTCAACGCCCAATGTCACAACGTAAAGACACCATGCCAGTTGTACAAGAAGAATCAGGTGCCGATGATTTATTATTGCGCCCATTATGCGCCAAGCACTTGCCACCCAGTAAAGCAGAAAAAGAAGGTTGGGTTGATCGTGAACAGTTATTGGATTTTTCAGGGCGTACACGAAAGCCACAAATGGCACTGGCTAAAGAGTACGGATTTGAAGATTACGCTACGCCTGCTGGCGGTTGTTGCTTTTTAACCGATAAACAATATTCAGATAAATTAGTTGATATGTGGCAGGCTCGCGGTAATCGTGATTATCAATTGGATGATTTAATGATGCTTAAAGTAGGGCGTCATATTAGGCCCAATCAGCGTTTTAAGATGATTATTGCTAGGGAAGAGGGCGAGGTTAAATTCTTAGAAGGCTATCGTAATCAATACGCCAATTTATATCCGGTTAGCTGCAACGGCCCCATTGCATTGATTGATGGAGAGCCGAATCAAGAGGATCTAAAGATAGCCGCCCAAGTATTGGCGCGCTATTCTCAAGGTCGAGAAGAAAATAGTGTGGATGTTGAGGTTAAACTATCGGCAGGTGTCACTCAGCAGTTGAGTGTTAAACCATTTGGGGTGGATGAAATTCCAAAAAATTGGTTTGTCTAACCGCCACCAACAGCTTTAATAATTTCTATTTTATCCCCGGCGTTTAAGCTAAATTCAGCGTGCTTAGATTTTGGAATAATCGCTTCATTAACTTCGAGCGCAATGCGCTGGTCTTGGTAGTTAAGTTGAATGATTAAACTCTCAGCAGTTGATGAATTGCCAATATCTAATTCTTTGCCGTTAACAATTGCAATCATTTGTCCATTTTGCCAATCGCACAAGAAACAAACGACTTAGCTTTTGCTTTAGCAGAATCAAAGCCATGAACCGAATCAGTTTCTGGATAACCTAGATCAAGTAATACTTGGATCAACTCTTCTTTCTTTGAGTCATCAAGATCGATAGTAACAATGCCTTGTTCAATATTAACATCGATTTCGTCTGTATTAAAAATAGCGGATAGTTTTTTAGTAATCGAGCCAGCGCAACCGCCACATTTGATATTGTCTACTGTAATTTGCATGATATTTTTCCATCATTATTTGTAACTAATTATACCCTTAGATTTGAATATTTGCTCTTCAGGGTGTTAAGACAATATGGTAAAATTCCCGAAGTTTTTCATTCAGGAGTGTCCGGTGTCACAAGTTGCCTTATTAGCATTAGAAGATGGTCAGATTTTTCATGGAAAATCTATTGGCGCTAGTGGAGATACACTGGGTGAAGTAGTATTCAATACTTCAATGACTGGCTATCAAGAAATCTTGACTGATCCTTCGTACACACAGCAAATTGTTGCATTAACTTACCCTCATATTGGCAGCACAGGTACTAATAATGTTGACGAGGAGTCTGCCAAGGTTTATGCTGCAGGTTTAATTATTCGTGACTTGCCACTTTTGCATAGTAACTGGCGTAATGAAATGTCATTGGATGAATACTTGAAAACCAATAATATTGTTGCTATTAGTGATATTGATACACGTGCATTAACGCGCCATTTGCGCGAGCATGGCTCATTAAAAGGCTGTATTGTGGCGGGTGACAACATTGACGAAGCAGCAGCTATTAAAAAAGCACAATCATTTGCTGGTTTAAAGAATATGGATTTAGCTAAGGTGGTTTCAACCCCTGAGCAGTACCGGTTTAACACGGGTTCTTATTTTTTAGAAACGGGCGAGTTTACCCAGCTTGATGCAAAATTTAACGTAGTGGTTTATGATTATGGCGTTAAAACTAATATTTTGAGAATGTTGGTTGATCGTGGTTGTGATTTAACTGTGGTTAATGCGCAAACGCCAGTGGCGGACGTGTTAGCCATGAATCCAGATGGTGTATTTTTATCCAATGGTCCGGGTGATCCTGAGCCGTGCGACTACGCCATTGCTAATATTGAAACCTTACTAGAAAAAAATATGCCGATGTTTGGTATTTGTTTAGGTCATCAATTGTTGTCTTTGGCCAGTGGCGCTAAGACAGAAAAAATGAAGTTTGGCCATCATGGCGCTAATCATCCAGTGCAAGATTTGGCATCTAAACAAGTGATGATTACTTCACAAAATCATGGTTTTGCCGTAGCTGAAGAAAGTATGCCGGCTAATCTTGAAGTGACTCATCGCTCATTATTTGACAATACCATTCAAGGTGTGCGCGTTAAAGATAAAAAGGCGTTTAGTTTTCAAGGCCACCCAGAGGCGTCTCCTGGCCCGCACGATGTGAGTGGTTTGTTCGACACTTTTATTGAGGAGATGAGTTAATGAGACAATTACTAATTAGTTTTACACTGCTAATGAGCAGTACTTTTGTTGTGGCAGAGGTTGATCCTTTTGAGGGCGCAAATCGAGCTGTGTTTGAATTTAACGAATCACTAGATAATGCTATTTTTGAGCCAGTGGCTAGAGGCTACAAGGCGTCAGTGCCAACATTTGCACAAGCCAGAGTGAGAGATTTTTTTGGAAATTTATCAGATGTGGGTACATTGGCCAACCAGATTTTACAATTTAAAATCGAAGATGGTTTTGTGACCCTAGGTCGAGTGACGGTTAATACTACGATTGGTTTGGCGGGTTTATTTGATGTGGCTAGTGATATGGGGTTAGAAAAAACCCATGAAGATTTTGGCCAGACCTTAGCGGTTTGGGGTGTGAGTGATGGGCCTTACATTATGTTGCCAATTTTTGGCCCTTCAACCCTAAGAGATACTGCTGGATTGTATGTAGATATCACCTCAGATGTCAACATGATTAATCAATTAGAGGGCGGCGATAAAACTGTCGCCACACTCACAAATGCGTTGGATGAGCGTGTTGAGCTACTACCAATTACCGATCTATTAGATAATTCTGATGATCCGTACATTACTATGCGATCTTCTTATTTGCAAAAACGAGAAAATGATATCTATGATGGCAATGTGCCAGCATCAGATGATGACTTCTAACACCCATTAACAGTTAAAGAATAATGCCAAAAAGACAAGACCTTAAAAGTATTTTAATTATCGGCGCTGGCCCTATCGTAATTGGCCAGGCTTGTGAATTTGATTATTCAGGTGCGCAAGCTTGTAAAGCGTTGCGTGAAGAAGGTTACCGTGTTATTTTGGTTAACTCTAATCCAGCTACTATTATGACTGATCCGCAAATGGCGGACGCAACTTACATTGAGCCGATTGAGTGGCGTACAGTTGAAAAGATTATTGAAGTTGAACAGCCTGATGCGCTATTACCAACGATGGGTGGTCAAACAGCACTTAATTGTGCGCTAGATTTAGAGCGCCATGGTGTGCTTAAAAAACATGGCGTGGAGATGATCGGCGCTAGAAAAGAGGCGATTGATAAAGCAGAAGATCGTGATTTATTCCGTGAAGCCATGCTTAAAATTGGCCTAGATATGCCTAAAGCGGCTGTTGCACATACCTTGGAAGAGGCTTTTGCTATACAAGAAACCGTTGGCTATCCAACAGTGATCCGCCCATCTTTCACTATGGGTGGTTCAGGTGGCGGTATTGCTTTTAATAAAGATGAGTTTATTGAAATTTGTGAGCGTGGATTAGACTTGTCACCAACCAATGAATTGCTCGTTGAAGAATCCATCTTAGGCTGGAAAGAGTTTGAGATGGAAGTGGTTCGCGACACCAAAGACAATTGTATTATCATTTGTTCGATCGAAAATTTTGATCCAATGGGTGTACACACCGGTGATTCGATCACTGTAGCACCAGCACAAACCTTAACGGATAAAGAATATCAAGTAATGCGTAATGCTTCATTAGCAGTACTGCGCGAGATTGGTGTGGATACGGGTGGCTCAAATGTACAGTTTGCACTTAATCCCGAAAATGGCCGTCTCACCATTATCGAGATGAATCCACGTGTATCACGTTCATCAGCATTAGCGTCAAAAGCAACTGGATTTCCAATTGCCAAAGTGGCGGCAAAATTAGCGGTAGGTTATACGCTTGATGAGCTTGATAATGACATTACTGGCGGAAAAACGCCTGCTTCATTCGAGCCAAGTATTGATTATGTGGTTACCAAGATTCCACGTTTTGCGTTTGAAAAGTTCCCTAAAGCAGATGACCGCTTAACCACACAGATGAAATCTGTGGGTGAGGTGATGGCTATGGGCTCAACCTTCCAAGAGTCTTTACAAAAAGCCTTGCGCGGCCTCGAAACAGATAAAGTTGGTCTTGATCCTGTGGTTGATTTGAGTGCTGATGATGCGCGTAATAAAATAAAATCTGAATGTATTACTGCACGTAGTGAGCGAATTTTTTATCTAGCTGATGCCTTTAGATTGGGCATGAGCCTTGAAGAGGTCTTTGATTTATCAAAAGTTGATCCTTGGTTCTTGGCTCAAATCGAGGATATTGTTTCAACTGAGATGCAAATTAATGGCGATAGTATTTCTGATGTAGATGCAACTCAAATGTTTAGTCTTAAGCGTAAAGGTTTTTCAGATGCGCGTTTGAGTCAACTGCTACACTGTAGTGAATCTTCGGTTAGAGAGCGTCGCAAGGCATTAAACATTAAGCCAGTATTTAAGCGTGTAGATAGTTGTGCAGCTGAGTTTGATACTGAGACAGCCTACTTGTACTCTACTTATCAACAGCAGTGTGAAGCCAATCCGACCGATAAGAAAAAAATCATGATTCTAGGTGGTGGCCCGAATCGTATTGGTCAAGGCATTGAATTTGACTACTGCTGTGTGCATGCTTCTCTAGCGTTGCGCGAAGATGGCTTTGAAACCATTATGGTGAATTGCAACCCTGAAACGGTTTCAACTGATTATGACATTTCAGATCGTTTGTATTTTGAGCCACTAACACTCGAAGATGTATTGGCCGTGGTTGATATTGAAAATCCAGATGGCATTATTGTGCATTATGGTGGCCAAACACCGCTTAAGTTGGCTGACGCCTTAGAAAAGAGTGGTGCTAAAATTATTGGCACGACGCCTGATGCGATTGACTTAGCTGAAGATCGTGAGCGTTTTTCAGCCATGTTGCAAGAGTTGGATTTAAAACAACCGCTCAATGGTACGGCGCGCTCATTAGAACAAGCGCAAGATATTGCTGATGCGATCGGCTTTCCACTAGTGGTGCGTCCATCTTATGTATTGGGTGGCCGCGCAATGGAAATTGTATACGATAAAGATTCTCTAGATCATTACATGCATACCGCTGTACAAGTGTCAAATGACTCCCCAGTGCTACTTGATTCATTTTTAGATCACGCCATTGAGGTTGATATTGATGTTATTTGCGATGGTGAAGATGTGGTTATTGGCGGCATTATGCAGCACATTGAGCAGGCAGGTATTCACTCAGGTGATTCGGCTTGTTCACTGCCACCATACTCATTAGATAATGAGGTGCTTGATCAAATGCGTGCACAGGTTATCGCTATGGCGAAAAAACTTGGTGTGGTTGGCTTGATGAATACACAGCTAGCTTATCAAGATGGTGAAATTTACGTAATTGAGGTTAACCCACGCGCATCAAGAACAGTACCATTTGTATCAAAAGCAATTAGTGAGCCATTAGCCGCTATTGCAGCGCGTGTTATGTCAGGCAAAACTCTAAAAGAGCTCGACTTTACATCAGAGGTTATTCCGCCACATTACAGTGTTAAAGAGGCGGTATTTCCGTTTAATAAATTCTTAGGTGTGGATCCAATTTTAGGTCCTGAAATGCGCTCAACCGGTGAAGTGATGGGTGTGGGTGATGATTTTGCCTCGGCTTTTGACAAGGCGCAGTTAGCAGCAGGTTCACGTGCACCAGAAAATGGAAAAGTATTTGTTAGTCTACGTCGCCTTGATCGTGATGATTTGGTTGATCTAGGTAAGCAATTAACGCAACAAGGTTTTAGCTTAGTTGCTACTCGCAGCAATAGAGAGGCGTTAATGGATGCTGGCCTTGAGTGTGAGATGGTTAATAAAGTATCAGAAGGTTCGCCACACATTGTGGATATGATTAAAAATGACGACATTGATTTAATTATTAATTCAACTGAAGATACTCAAGGTGTGGAAGATGCTGCTGCAATTCGCTGTCAGGCACTAGTGCATAAGGTGCCATTCACCACAACGGTTGCCGCGGCATTTGCGATGCTTGACGGGCTTAAAACTCATGAAGAGATTACAGTCAGAACTGTACAATCTCTAAATGCCTAGGGTTTAGTATGGATAGTATTCCAATGACGGTTGCAGGTGCTAAGGCGCTTGAAGTTGAATTACTAAAACTTAAAGACGAAGATCGACCACGTATCGTTGAAGAAATTGCCACCGCAAGAGCGCATGGTGATCTGAAAGAAAATGCAGAGTATCACGCCGCTAAAGAAGAGCAGGGTTTTATTGAAGGCCGTATTAAAGAGGTAGAGTCTAAGTTGTCACGCATGCAAGTGATTGATGTTACTAAGCTTGCACAAAATGGCCGTTGCGTATTTGGCACCACCATCAGCTTGATGAACATTGAAGATGATAGTGAAATTACCTATCAAATTGTGGGTGAAGATGAAGCAGATATCGATCTCAATAAAATCTCTTGTCATTCGCCGATTGCCGCTGCACTAATGGGCAATGAAGAGGGTGATGAAGTTACTGTTAAGGCGCCAGCCGGCGATATACAGTATGAAATCCTAGAAGTTCAGTATTTGTAATTTTTACTTCTACTTTTTAAGTATTTCTTTGTTAAATTAATTTTCCATTTGGTTGTATGCTAATTGCATACTTCCATCGATAGAAAATGAATTTGCCTCAAAATACATAAAAATTATCGCAAAACCCTTTGAAGTTAAAATTTCCGAAATTTTCTAAAAATGGTCGACAAAATAAGCTAAAAGTTGATTTTTTAGTGGTTAAAAGTCATTAAAAACACTTAAAAGACGCTAAATTTAGTTAATATTTAGCTAATTCTTAAAATTTCCTAATTTTTATAAATCCTTTTTTTACAAGTATTTTTTCTTTTCCATAAGGCGACGATAAAAAAATATGATTGAATATTTTTTTTAAAGTCAACACAGTGAAAAGGAAAAGACGAGGTAAAAATTAGCCTCTGGGGTGATGTTTTGAGTGTTGCGCTTTAAGTTGTACGTTTTGGATATGAGTGTAGATTTGCGTAGTGGCAATATCACTATGCCCCAGCATCAATTGAACAGAGCGTAAATCAGCACCTTGTTGCACTAAGTGAGTGGCAAATGCATGACGCAAGGTGTGAGGAGAAAGTGGCTTATCAATACCGGCTTTAAGTGCGTAAGCTTTAATGATGTAAAAGAAATTTTGTCGACTCATGCTAGCGCCACGGTTGGTTAAAAAATAACCGTTAGTCTGGCCTTTTTTTAGCAAGTGAGGGCGAGATTTTTTTTCATAATTCTGCAAATGTTCAATGGCTAGCTCACCTAAAGGTAGAATTCTTTCTTTTTCACCTTTGCCGATAATACGAATGTATTCTTCGGTCAAATTTAAATGCTGAAGCTCAAGTTTAATTAATTCGCTAACGCGCAATCCGCAGGAGTATAAAAGTTCAAGCATGGCACGATCGCGCAGGCCAAACAAGGTTTTTGTGTCGGGTGCATCTAGTAAATTACTTACCTCATCAATGGCTAAAAAAACGGGTAATTTTTGTGTTTGCTTGGGATGATTGAGTTTATTGGTAGGGTTCGTTTGAATGCTATTTTGGGTTAATAAATATTGATAAAAAACCCTGAGACAAGTCAGAACACGCGCCTGAGTGGCGCTACTAAATTGGCTTTTTTGACGAAAATCGAAATATTGTTGGATAGTTTGATCGTTAACTTTTGTTAGTGAGTGACCAATCCATTTTTCAAACATAGTAAGATCAGAGCGATAAGCTTTAAGCGTATTGTCAGTCGCACCCGATGAAAGCCAGTAATGATCTAAAAATTGATTAATTAAAACGTCATTGTTCATTGGTTAAATTTTAGCCAAAAAAATACCGGCTGGTAGCCGGTATTTTTAAAAGAATTAAGCTGAGATTATTTCTTAACCAACTTTTCTTTAATTCTTGCTTTCTTACCAGTCAACTCACGAAGGTAATAAAGTTTCGCTTGACGAACTTTACCGCGACGCTTAACTTCAACCGAATCAATCATTGTAGAGTGTGTTTGAAAAACTCTTTCAACGCCTTCGCCGTGAGAGATTTTTCTAACAGTAAATGCTGAGCCGATACCACGGTTTTTCTTAGCAATTACAACACCTTCAAATGCTTGTAATCTTTCACGGTCGCCTTCACGCACTTTAACTTGCACGATTACTGTGTCGCCTGCGCCGAACTCAGGAATATCACTTCTCAACTGTTCGCTTTCGATTTGATCAATTAAATTCATTTGAACGTATCCTTAAATATTTGTTTCTATAAAAAAGGGCAATTATACAGTCAAACCTTGAAGCGTTCAAGCAAACTATTTCATCTTTTTTTATAGATGCATTTTCAAGGCAAATATGGCATAATTACGCGCTTTAGATTGACACGTTTTAAGAGATGGGAAAAGTAACTGGCTTTAAAGAATTTGATAGAAAAACAGAGGATTATCGCTCTGTTGAGTTGCGCATTAAAGACTATGGTGAGATTTTTACCGGCACTCATGATGAGGCGAATTTAAAGCAGCAAGGTGCACGATGCATGGATTGTGGCGTGCCTTTTTGTCAATCAGACGATGGCTGTCCTATTAATAACCTAATTCCTGAATGGAATGATTTGGTTTATAACGATAAATGGAAAGAGGCATTAACGCGTTTATTAAAGACCAACAACTTCCCTGAATTTACCGGTCGTGTTTGCCCGGCACCTTGTGAAGGCTCATGTGTATTGGGTATGAATAACCCAGCTGTTACCATTAAAAATATCGAACAAGCAATTATTGACAAGGGTTATGAGCAAGGTTGGATTAAGCCTTGTAGCGTGGAGTACAGAACAGGCAAGAAGATCGCTATTATTGGCTCTGGCCCGGCCGGTTTGGCAGCTGCTGAAGAGTTGAACAAATTAGGTCATGGTGTTACCGTGTTTGAGCGTGATGATCGTATTGGTGGTTTGCTAATGTATGGTATTCCAAATATGAAATTAGGCAAGGATGTGATTGATCGCCGTATTAATTTGATGAAAGATTGCGGTATTGAATTTATTACTAATGTTAATGTTGGTAAAGATATTACTACGCAAGCTTTACAAAAAGATTTTGATGCGCTTGTTTTTACCACGGGCGCCAGTGAAGCTAGAGATTTGCCAGTTGACAATCGTGACGCCAAGGGCGTGCACATGGCAATGGAATATCTAACGCTAAACACTAAGAGTTTGTTGGATACGGGGCATGAAGATCAGTCAGAACTATCTGCAAAAGGCAAAGATGTGATTGTTATTGGTGGTGGTGATACAGGTACGGATTGTATTGGTACGGCTGTGCGTCAAGGTGCTAAATCAGTGGTTAACTTTGAGTTAATGTCGCAACCACCTGTTGAGCGTTCAGAAGATAATCCGTGGCCTCTCTGGCCATTAATCTACCGGGTTGATTATGGCCATGCTGAAGCGCAAAGTGTTTTTGGTGAAGATCCAAGACAATATCAATTAATGACCAAGTCATTCATTAAAGATGACCAAGGTAAGCTAGTAGGCTTAACTACCATCAATGTAGAATTTAATGACGGTCAGTTAACTGAAATCGCTGGCAGTGAAAAGACTTGGGATGCGCAATTAGTATTACTGTCTATGGGTTTTGTCTCGCCAGAGCATTACCTAAGTGACGATGCGCAAATTGAGCTGGATGATCGTGGTAACTACAAAGCTGAGTATGATCAATATCAAACATCACAAGCGGGTATTTTTACCGCAGGTGACTGTCGTCGCGGACAATCATTAGTGGTATGGGCGATTAATGAAGGTCGTGGCGTTGCTCAACGTGTTGATGAATATTTAGCATCGTAATATCAATCTAAAGCGGTTATTTTTTAATCGATTTTATCTTAAAAATCTTATTTATATCCCCTAAGGGATAGATGGTGATACCACTATAAAACAGTGGTTTTCGCTTGCATTTAAGTATAATTTGTCCCGTTCACATCTTTAAAGCGAACTGTTTTAAAGATTTATATAAATATATCGGAGAGATAAAATGGCAAAAGAGCTATATAACACACCCAACCTAGATGAGTTGGAAAAAGGTCCATGGCCTTCGTTTGTAACAGGTCTTAAAAGATTAGCAAATGATACCCACGAAGGTGCTGACATGGCACGTGACGTACTAGGCACACTTGAAACATCTTACGTAACTAAGAAAGGTTACTGGAAAGGTGGTACAGTTGGTGTAATTGGTTACGGTGGTGGTGTAATTCCACGTTTTAACGAATTAAAAGACGATAACGGTGACTACAAATTCCCTGCAGCAGGTGAATTCCACACGTTACGTATTCAGCCACCAGCAGGTAACCATTACACATCTACTCTATTAAGAGATATGTGTGATATGTTTGTTGAAAACGGTGGTTCTGGTTTGATTGGTCTACACGGACAATCTGGTGACATTATGTTACAAGGTGCAACTGAAGAAACAACGCAAAAGATTTTTAACGAATTCAATGCTTACGGTTTTGATATGGGTGGTGCGGGTCCTGCAGTACGTACTGGCATGTCATGTGTTGGCGCTTCACGTTGTGAAATGTCAAACACAAACGAGCAAGCAGTGTTACGTACATTAGTAAACGCATTCCTTGACGACATGCACCGTCCAGCATTACCATACAAAATGAAATTTAAGGTTTCAGGTTGTGCTAACGACTGTATGAACTCAGTACAACGTGCTGACTTTGCTACTATTGGTACTTGGAGAGATGATATTAAAATCAACCAAGATCTTTGGAAAGCAATGGTTGCAGATAAAGGTACTCAGTATGTAGTTGACAACATTACTTCTCGTTGTCCTACTAGCTGTATGACATTAAACGACGACAACTCATTGTCAATTGACAACAAGAACTGTGTTAAATGTATGCATTGTTTAAATGTTACTTCTCCATTAACTCACAACTACATTGCTGAAGGTGATGTTGAGCCTATCTTAGCTACTGGCGACGATAAAGGTGTTATGGTTATCATGGGTGGTAAGCGTACGTTGAAGATTGGCGACTTGTTCGGTTCAGTGGTAGTGCCATTCATGAAAATGGAAACTGAAGATGATAGAGAAGCAATTGAAGATCTAGCTGGTGAAGTAATTGACTTCTTTGCTGAGAATGCATTAGAGCACGAAAGAACTGGTGAAATGATTGAGCGTATTGGCCTAGTAAACTTCCTTGAAGGTATCGGTATTAATGTTGATCCAAATATGATCAACTCTACTCGTACTTCTTCATACGTACGTATGGATGATTGGGATGAAGAAGCAGTTAAGTGGTTTGAAAATAAAGCCGAAGCTAACGCTTAATTCAACAATAAATTAATAAATTATAAATTAGGAGAAAAATTATGGCTGAAGCACCTGTAATGCCAATTGAGTCTGGAATTCCAGATCCTTTCCAATACATGCACCCAACTTTGCGTCGTAACTACGGCCAATGGGCATACCATAACCGTCCACGTCCAGGCGTTTTAAAGCACACTTCAAAGAACAATGAAGATATCTACACAGTTCGTTGTGGTACTGCTCGTCAAATGGATGTTTACACCATTAAAAAATTAGCAGATATTGCTGATGACTATGCTGACGGATACGTTCGTTTTACAATGCGTTCAAATGTTGAATTCATGATTGCTGATGAAGCTAAAGTTGAGCCATTAGTAAATGCTTTAACTGAAGCTGGCTTCCCTGTGGGCGGCACTGGTCCATCGGTTACAATGATCTCTCATACTCAAGGTTGGTTACACTGTGATATTCCAGGTACTGACGCATCGGGTGTTGTTAAATCACTAATGGATGAAATGCACGAAGAGTTTACCCGTGAAGAGATGCCTAACCGTGTACACATGACAACATCATGTTGTCAAATTAACTGTGGTGGTCAAGGTGATATCGCACTTAATATTCAGCACACTAAGCCGCCTAAGATTAACCATGATCTAGTATCAATGGTTTGTGAGCGTCCTACGGTTGTTGCTCGTTGTCCAGTTGCTGCGATTCGTCCTGCAATGGTTAACGGCAAGCCTACATTGGAAGTTGATGAGAAGAAATGTATCTGTTGTGGTGCATGTTTCCCACCATGTCCTCCAATGCAGATTAACGATCCTGAGAATTCTAAGATTGCTCTATGGATTGGTGGTAAGAACTCTAATGCGAGATCTAAGCCTTCATTCCATAAGTTAGTTGCTTCTAACTTGCCTAACAACCCGCCAAGATGGCCGGAAGTTGGTGCTGTTGTTAAGAATATCTTAAGTGTTTATAAAGAAGACGCACGCGACTGGGAAAGAGTTGGCGAGTGGGTTGACCGTATCGGTTGGCCAGCATTCTTTGAGAAGACAGGCCTGCCGTTCACAAAATTCCATATCAATGATTGGAAAGGTGCACGTCACGAGCTTAACTCTTCTGCACATATCCGTTTCTAAGGGTTACTTGATATGAAGTTTGCTATTCAAGTTAACGAAGGTCCATATCAGCACCAAGCTGCTGATACTGCTTATCAATTCGCTAAAGCAGCAATTGAAAACGGACATGAGATTATGCGTGTATTTTTCTACCATGATGGTGTGAACAATGCATCTCGTTTTACATTGCCACCACAAGATGATCGCCATGTTGTTAACAACTGGGCTTCTTTAGATATTAAAGATGCTGATGGTGAGCCTGAATTAGTGGTTTGTGTTGCTGCAGCACTTCGTCGAGGTATGCTTGACGAATCTGAAGCGACTAAGAACTCAATTGAAGGTAATAACTTGCATCCTGCATTTCGTATCTCTGGCTTAGGTCAGTTGATCGAAGCAGGTATTCAAAGTGATCGTTTAGTGGTATTTGGAGATTAAGATGGCTACAAAGAAATTTATGTATTTAAATCGCCGATCTTCATTTGGTACGGTGTATGCAATTGAATCATTAGAAGTAGTATTAATCGCTGCTGCTTTTGAGCAAGATGTATCTTTAGCCTTTATGGACGACGGTGTTTACCAAATCGTTGAAGGTCAAGAAACTGACGGCATTGGCATGAAAAACTTTTCTAAAACGTTTCACGCACTAGGTGATTACGATATCAACAAACTTTATGTTTCTAAAGAGTCTTTAGAGGAAAGAGGTTTGTCTGAGTCTGATTTAATGCCTTTGGTGTATGAAGATGAAGATGACGACTGGGAAGAAAAGCCTTCTATCAGAGTTGTTACTAATGATGAACTTAAAGCAATTATGTCTGAACAAGACGTTTGCTTAAGTTTCTAAGAGAGGTTTAATATGTTACATACAGTAAATAAATCATCTTTCGAGCGTAATTCACTACAATCTTGCTTAAACACAATTGACGATACAAGCGTTATTTTGTTTATTGAAGATGGTGTAATTAACGCAGCGAATAACGCTAATTCATCAATGATTGCTGATCTTGCCGCAAATGGCAGAGTATTTGCATTGCAAGGTGATGTTGAAGCGAGAGGAATTTCTTCAAAACTTGCAGATAATATCAAATTAGTTGATTATGCAGGTTTTGTAGATCTAGTTGTTGAACATGGAACTCCGGTTTCTTGGGTTTAACTATAATTTATATATAGGAGTACGATTATGGCACAGATTTGTGGCGCTGAAGTAGATGAAGAAGGTTTCTTGGTAGATCTTAAAGATTGGAACGAGGACATTTGTAAGCAAATGGCTGCTGATGACGAAGTTGAGTTAACTGACGAGCATTGGGATGTTATTAATTTCTTACGTGAGTATTTTGAAGAGTACCAAATTGCACCTGCAGTACGTGTACTTACAAAAGCGATCGCTAAGAGAATGGGTAAAGACAAGGGTAACTCTAAGTACCTTTACTCTTTATTCCCTTACGGTCCTGGTAAGCAAGGTTGTCGTTTCGCTGGTCTTCCAAAGCCAACTGGTTGTATCTAGTTAGATACTTCTAATTAAAAACATCTGCATTTTTGCAGGTGTTTTTTATTTTTTAAACATAAAGTTTGAGAGCAATATGTCAACTATAAGCATTATATTTACCGCTTTATTTTACATTTCCCTATTTATTTTTATCGTGGGCATGGGTAAGAAGATCTATCAATTTTGGATCACCCCGGCACCGTTAAAAATTCCAACTGCACCAACCCAATTAACACAAACAGGTGTGGTTTTTAGAATGATTCGTGAAGTGACTTTATTTGAAAGTCTTTTCCGTTCAAATAAGTGGATCTGGTTATTCGGATTCCTATTTCACTTTGGCTTACTGCTGGTATTAGTACGCCATTTGCGTTACTTTGTCCCAGGTGATTTGCCTGAGGTTTTCTTATTAATGCAACCCTTTAAATATGCCGCCTTTGCCATGGTTATTGGTCTAGCTGGTTTGTTAGCGCGTCGTATTTTTGTACCACGTATTCGCTACATTTCTGCACCAAGTGATTACTTGATGTTATTGATGCTAATTGTGATTGGCGTGAGTGGCGTGGTTATGACGTTTACTGATAACCATACAGACGTGATGGCAGTTAAAGCATTTGCTAGTGGCCTGGTAACTTTTGATTGGGCCAATCTACCAACTGAAATACATTTCTTAGTGCATTTATTCTTGGTTTTTGTATTGTTGGCAGTATTTCCAATTTCTAAATTATTGCACGTACCAGGTGTTTTCTTTAGTCCAACGCGTAACCAAGTTGATGATGCGCGTAAGAAGCGTCATATTTCTCCTTGGGCATTGCAACAAGAAAAAGAGCATGCGGTAAAGCTTGAACAAACATTAGGTAAGGACGAATAAGATGGCTGCTAAAGAATTTGATATCCCTAAATTACCCACTTACATTGAGATTCCTGAGTTAAATCCAGGTGTTATGGAGGGTGAGGGCCCGTTTAAATCTTCTGAAGAATTTCAGAATCCATTAGGTTTCCCAGGTGAAAAGGTTGACAACTGGCAAGAAGTTGCTATCGCCAAAATGGGTGAGCTTAAATCTAAATACCGTTCAGTTCAGGTATTTCTAGATTCATGTGTTAAGTGTGGTGCGTGTACTGATAAGTGTCATTATTTCTTAGGGTCATCAGATCCTAAAAATATGCCAGTTGCGCGTCAAGATTTATTCCGTAGCGTTTATCGCCGTCACTTTACTTTTGCGGGTAAATACTTCCCTAAGTTGGTTGGTGCTAAGGAGCTTGATGATGACATGTTGGATGATTGGTATAACTACTTCCATCAATGTTCACAGTGTCGTCGTTGTTCGGTATTTTGTCCGTACGGTATTGATACAGCTGAAATTTCAATGGCAGCTCGTGAAGTATTGGATGCCGTTGGCCTTGGTCAAAAATACTGTAACCAAATTTTAGGTAAGGCGCTTACTGTTGGTAATAACCTTGGTCTTCCTGAGCCAGCACTGAAAGATACCTTATTAGATTTAGAAGAAGAAGTTGAAGAGGATTTTGAGGCGCCAGTTAAATATCCACTAGATGTTAAAGGTTCTGAAATTTTACTCATTACCCCTTCGGCAGATTTCTTTGCTGAGCCACACATTGATGGTTTAATTGGTTACGGTAAGGTTTTTTATCAAGATGGCGTTAGTTGGACATTGAGTTCGTACGCTTCTGAAGGTGCAAACTTTGGTATGTTTATCGGTTCTTATGACGTGATGCGTAAAGCAGCATTAAGAATTCGTAAAGCAGCGCTAGATCTAGAAGTGTCGCGTGTGATGGTTGGCGAATGTGGCCATGCTTGGCGTGTGGCTTACAGCTTCTGGAACACGTTAAGTGGTGTTGGTGCAGGTGCAAATTCAAGTGATGAATATGCAGCGAAATTGCAAAATCAATTGGATCACAGGTATCCACAACCACAACATATTATTGAATACACTTATGATCTAATTCAAAGGGATAAGTTAGAATTTGATAAGTCAGAAAATGACGACCGTACCGTTACTTTCCATGATTCGTGTAATGTTGCGCGTGCAACGAATATGGGTGGCATTGAAGGTGGTCAATTCATTCTTCCACGTGAGGTAATTAAAGCGGTTTGTAATAATTACGTTGACATGGAAAGATCAACAATTAAAGAATCTACATTCTGTTGTGGCGGTGGCGGTGGCCTGTTAACCGATGACTTAATGGAGATTCGTGTTAAGGGTGCTATGCCAAGAATGCAAGCACTGAAAGAAGTAGAAAAGAACAATGGTGTTGATACTTTAGCCGCAATTTGTGCAATTTGTAAGTCACAATTTACTAAAGTATTGCCTAAATTTGATTTTGATCCATACATGATTGTCAGTGTTCACCAATTGGTGAGTAATGCAATTGTTCTGGACAAACCACAAACTGATGCAACGGACGCTGATGAAGCGGAAGAAGCAGAAACTGAATAAAAACAAGGAGACTTATTATGCAAAAAAATGCTTACGGACAATCCACTAAAGGTGAAAACCATACGTTTAGATTATATAAAGATGACGAACAGGGTGCAGTACCTTGGAATCAAAAGATCTTTAAAGAAGATACTTCTCACAAGTGTCCTACTTACGTAACTCAAACACCTCCTTGTCAAGGTTCATGTCCAAGTGGTCACAACATTCGTGGTTGGTTAGATATCGTTCGCGGTATGGAGAAGCCGTCAGGCGATATGTCATGGCAAGAATACGCTTTCCGTCGTTCTACATCTGCAAACCCATTCCCATCTGTTATGGGTCGTGTATGTCCAGCACCTTGTGAAGATGGTTGTAACCGTAATGAAGTTGAAGATACGGTTGGCATTAATGCGGTTGAGCAATTTATTGGTGATAACGCTAAGAAAGAAGGTTACACATTTGAAATCGATGCAGCAGATACAGGCAAGAAAGTTGCTATCATTGGTGGTGGTTGTGGCGGCCTTGCGGCTGCATTGCAATTGCGTCGTAGTGGCCATGCAGTAACAGTATTTGAAAAATACGACCAATTAGGTGGCATGATGATGTACGGTATTCCTGATTATCGTGTTCCACGTGATGTATTAGGTCACGAAATTGATCGTATTATTGCAACGGGTGTTGAAACTAAGATGAACACCAAAGTTGGTGTTGATGTAACCGTTGAAGAATTAGAAAAAGAATATGATGCTGTGTTATTTGCAATCGGTGCAATGAGTGGTCGTACGCTACCAATTCCAGGTGGCGATGCTTCTAACTGTGTATCTGGTGTGGCTTTCCTTGAAGCTTACAACCAAGGTCGCCTGCAACATATTACAGGCAAAGTAATTTGTATTGGTGGTGGTGATACGTCAATTGACGTTGTATCAGTTGCTCGTCGTTTGGGTAATATCACTAATGTTGCTGATAAGGATCGTCCAGAGCACATCATCTTTAATGACACAGCGCACGACGTGGTTGATACTTCTAAGCGTTTAGGTGCAGATGTATTATTAACAACACGTTCTACCTTGGAAGACATGCCTGCGGCACAAGAAGAAATTGATGATGCAACTCGCGAAGGTGTTGATATTCAAGGCCAACTAAGCCCAGTTGAAGTAATTACTAATGACGAAGGTCGTGCAACTGCTTTGCGTTTTATTCGCTTAGAAGAGGATGGCAATACGCCAATTGAAGGTTCTGAATTTGACATTGAGTGTGAGTTAATTGTATCAGCGATTGGTCAAGGTGTTGATTCTGAAGGTATGGATGATTCATTCTTTAATGAGTACGGCTTTATTGATGCTGACAAGAACTACCAAGTTCCTAACAAACCTGGCTACTTCGTGTGTGGTGATGTAGTTCGCCCTCACTTATTAACAACTGCTATTGGTCAAGCGGCAATCGTTGCAGAAAGTATTGATGATTACTTATCAGGCAATGACCAAAAAGCACGTAACAAGGTTGATGTGCATTACTTTGATTTGGCTAAGAAGCTTGATGAGTGGGATTTATCTCCAGAGGGTTATGAAGCGGGCGGCACTGCAGGTGAAGGTACAGATACAGCAGATTATGCAATTCACAACTACGAAGATCGTGCATATGCATCAATCATTTCTCATACTGAATTATTCCTAGGCCACTTTGATAATGAAGAGCGTAACGCGCGTAATCATAAAGTGGTTGACACTGAAAACGTATTGGGCAACTTTGAAGAGCGTTTAATTGGTTACACAGAGGAAGAAGTTCAAACAGAAGCGGCACGTTGCATGTCATGTGGCCTATGTTTTGAGTGTGATAACTGTGTGATGTATTGTCCTCAAGATGCGGTATTTAAAGTGAAAGCCGACAAAGCAACTTTAGGTCGTTACGTAGATACTGACTACTCTAAGTGTGTTGGTTGTCATATTTGTGCTGACGTATGTCCAACGGGCTACATTCAGATGGGTCTTGGTGAGTAATACGATTTAATTTTTTTAAAGAGAGTGATTATGAGTCGTTTATTGATTGTGTTCTTAAGTGTGATGTTAAGTAGTGTTGTTGCACAAGCTGATCACCACATTCCTAATCTTGGTGAGAAAGCTACTGAGTTTAAGGATGAGGGTAAAGAAGCGCATAAGCGTGATGGCATGAGTCATGCGGCAAGCTTAATTTTGCAACGTAAAATGCATCCTGAGCTGTTGTCACACAAGCGTGATAAAACATTGCGTCAAGGTGTTCGTGGTGGTGTTATTCAGTTGAATAAATGTGTGGAATGCCATACATCAGTTGATAAAAATGGTGAGTTTATCCCGGTTAATGCGCCAGATCAATTCTGTTCTACTTGTCATAAGAAGGTAGGAACTAGCCTAGATTGCTTCTCTTGTCATCGTACAACACCTGCGGAGGAATTGTAATGAAGGAATTAAATCGTCGTGATTTTATTAAAACCACTACAGCAACTACGGCTGGTGTGGCAACCATTGCCAGTGGTATTACGTTAACAACCTACGCGGCTTTACCTAAAGAGTCTAATCCAGTGACCAATGAAAAGCGTTGGGGTATGTTAATTGACACCAATAAGCTGACCGAGTCTAATATTGACGATATGGTTAACGCTTGTCAAGAGGAGCACGGTTGGGGCGATGAAGCTCATTCAACTGGTGATCAGAAAGCTGGTTGGATTAAAAAAGTTAAGGTTAAGGATAAAGCAACCGAGCGCATTAGCAATTTAGCATTAATGTGTCAACATTGTGAAGAGCCGCCTTGTGTTGATGTGTGCCCAACAAACGCTTCAATGAAACGTGAAGATGGTATTGTGTTGGTTGATCGTCATCTATGTATTGGTTGTCGTTATTGTATGATGGCTTGCCCATATGATGCACGTTCGTTTGTGCACGAAACATTAACAGATCAAAAAACCCATATGCCACGTGGCAAGGGCACGGTTGAAGCTTGCACTATGTGCGTACACAAAGTAGACAAGGGTGAAGCGCCTGCCTGTGTCGCTAGTGTTGCCAGCGACGCAGTTATTTTTGGTGATTTATACGATCCCACTAGTAAGATCAATCAGACATTAAAGAAAGTTCAAAGTACGCAAATCCGTGCAGATCTAAATCTGAATACGGGCGTACGTTACAGTGGAATTTAAGAGTAGATTATGAGTATTATTCGTTACGAACAAACGCAGGGTAAGAGTCTTGGTTTTTATGCATTGATTGCTGGCTTGGGCGCTTTTATTTTGGCCGCTCTGGCTGGTGTTTACTACATGGAGCATAACGGTCACCACGTGACTGGTATGAGTAATCGTATTGTTTGGGGTTTGCCACATGTATTTGCCTTATTCTTGATTGTTGCCGCTTCGGGTGCGCTGAATATCGCATCAATTGCATCAGTGTTTCAAAAGAAAATTTATAAGCCACTGTCACGCTTATCAGGCTTAGTAGCCTTGGCGTTGCTTGCGGGTGGTTTGATGGTGTTGGTACTTGACCTAGGACGTCCAGATCGTTTAATTGTAGCAATGACTGAGTATAACTTTAATTCAATTTTTGCTTGGAATATTATTTTATATAACGGTTTCTTCGCAATTGTTGGTGTTTATTTATGGATGATGTTCGAGCGTCGCATGAATAAATATAGTCGTACTGTAGGTATTGCCGCCTTTACTTGGCGTTTAATCCTTACCACGGGTACAGGCTCTATTTTTGGATTCTTGGTGGCTAGACAAGCTTATGATGCAGTTATGATGGCGCCAATGTTTGTTATTATGTCTTTTGCATTTGGCTTGGCGTTCTTTATCTTGATTTTGATGGCAAGTTATAAATGGACTGAGCGTCAGTTAGGCGACGCTATTGTCAATCGTTTAAGTAACCTACTGGGCGTGTTTGTGGCGGCAGTGCTTTATTTTGTTGCGGTATATCATGTGGGCAATTTATATCTTGCTGAAAATTCAGGTGTTGAGAATTTCATTTTGGTTGATGGCGGTATCTACACACAATTATTCTGGTACGGTCAAATTATCTTGGGTAGCTTAGTGCCATTGGCCTTGCTGTATTCTCCTGCAACTAGAGGCAATCGTACAATGCTCGGCCTAGCTTCAGTATTAATTATTGTTGGCGGCATTGTGCAGTTATACGTCATTATTATTGGTGGCCAGGCTTACCCAATGGAGCTATTCCCAGGTAAAGAAATCTTAGAAGGCTATGGCGGCATTGCTGCTTATACGCCAACGTTAGCTGAGTTAATGTTAGGCCTGGGGGGCATTGCGGTATCGTTAATTGCAGTGACCTATCTCATTAAGTTCTTGCCGTTCTTGCCAGAGAGTTTGGCAGATGATGTGGCTGATCCTCATCATAAGGGCTAAGAGCCGTTAAGGCAAGACATTCATGTCTGTCTATTTATCTGCAGCACACAAATCCTCAGGCAAAACAGTTGTTAGTCTGGGGATTTGTGGCGCTCTGAGCGCTCAAAAATTAACCGTTCAGCCTTTTAAAAAAGGCCCTGATTACATTGACCCGATTTGGCTGACTCAAGCCAGCGGACAATCTTGTTATAACCTTGATTTTTATAACATGGCAGAGGCTGAAATTATTGAGCTGTATCAGTCTAAAAATTCACAGGCTGACATATCTATTATTGAAGGCAACAAAGGTTTGTATGATGGCATGAGTGTTGCCGGTGGAGATGCCAATGCCGATCTGGCGAAGTTGTTGAATATACCTGTGGTTCTGGTGGTAGACACAACTGGCATTACCCGTGGTGTGGCACCACTGGTTAAAGGTTATCAGGATTTTGACCCAGCGGTAAATATTGCTGGCGTTATCCTTAATAAAGTGGCGGGTGAGCGTCATCAGTCAAAATTGGTCCAGGCTATTGAGCACTATACAGATCTTAAGGTGATTGGCTCGGTGCGCCGTTCTAAAGAGCTGATTATTGATGAACGCCACTTAGGCTTAATGCCTGCCAATGAAACGCCACAATCACAAGCGTTTATTAACACTGCATCACGTTTAATTGCGGATCAAGTTAATCTTGAGAGTGTGGTTGACCATCAAACACAAACGCCAAAAACTAGTCAAGCGACAATCAACCTAGTTGAATCTAAGCTTACTGTTGCTGTAGCAAAAGATCAGTGTTTTGGCTTTTATTATCAAGATGATCTAGATAAATTTGAAGCACTTGGTATTAAGATTAATTATTTTGATAGTTTGAGTGATCAACAGTTGCCTGATTGTGACGGACTGTTTATTGGTGGCGGGTTTCCAGAAATGCAATTATCTTCGCTCAGTGGCAATCAGTCATTATTAAGCGATATTAAAAACAAAATAGAGCAGGGTTTGCCCACTTATGCTGAGTGTGGTGGCTTGATGTACTTAACCAATCAAATTGCCAGTAAAGACGAGTGTTATCCAATGGTTGGCGTTATTGATGCGGACACCAAAATGACACTCAAGCCAATTGGTCGTGGTTATGTGCAGTTAGCACCATTAGCAACGCATCCTTGGCAATCAGTCGCTAGCACTATTAAAGCACATGAATTCCACTATTCAACTTTAGAAAATATTGATCCCAATACACGTTACGCTTTTGAGGTTTTGCGTGGCGTAGGTGTGGATAATAAGCGTGATGGTATTGTTAAGTATAATTTACTAGCTTCCTATACGCATTTACGCAATCTTGCTGGCAATCAGTGGGTTGAGCAATTTGTTGATTTTATCAAAACTAAGAAAAATTCATTATGATTACTATTACTAAAAAAGCAGCGGAAGAGATCTCTCTATCAACTCACAATCCTGAAACACAAGGATTGATTATCCGTTTTGCTGTTGACCAAACCGATAATGGTTTTCAATACTTAATGGGTTTTGATGAGCGTCGTGATGGCGATATCCATCTTGAATCCAATGGGCTTGAGTATATTCTCGCTTATGAACAAAAAACTTTACTTGAAGGTATGGTGGTTGATTTTGACCAACTTCAAGCAGGTGAAGATTATAGCTTTGTATTCATGAATCCTAACGATCCAGATTACACCGAGCCTGAACAAGGCCACGCACCAACTAAAGCTTAAATCGCTTACTAATGCAATTTAAACTAATTGCATGAAAAAAACCATACAAAAAAATCTATTCATCTCACTAGGGTGGATATTTGTTATTCTGGCGGCGATTGGTGTAATTCTACCCATTTTGCCAACCACACCTTTTCTGATTTTAGCGTTAGCGCTGTTTGCTAAAAGCTCGCCAAAATTTCATCAAATGTTGCTTAATCATCCTTGGTTTGGCGATCTGCTAAGGCAATGGGAAAAGACTAAAACCGTCACCCGGAAAATCAAGATTCGCGCCAGTTTGTTAATAGTTGCTAGTTTTTCAATATCGATTTATTTAGTTAAAGAAGTGCTCTTATTGCAATTGATGTTGCTTGTAATTGCTGCTATTTTGTTATTTTTTATTTGGCGTTTAAAGGAGAATGGATAACAATAATCGCCTCATTATCAACAAAGCTTTAAGTTGAGTTTTAAATAAAAAAAGGCGGTATTCATTAATTTTTTCAAAAAAATAGCAATTTTTTAAAATCACCTTGTTTAGTGGATTATTCAAGCTAAATATAAGTATAAAAACCAGCGATATGGGTTTTATTAGTCAAAAAAGTCTGTTTTTAGGGTGCTTTCTAGCTGCTGATGGTTAGCTTTTAAAAAATTTGGGAAATTTTGTTAATGAGTTGTTTTGGCAGTTAAAAACTACTGTTAATACATGCTAGAAGCTGTTTGCCAGTGGCGCTATGTGTGCTGATTGTTAGGGTGCGATGATCATCTTCACCTTTTAGGTTAATCACCATATCCGCAGGTTCGATCATGCCTTTGCCCAAATCAGCCCATTCGATTAACTGTATGTGTCCTGCGCCTGAATATTCTCGAATACCAATATATTCCAATTCTTCAGGATCGCTCAGGCGGTAGCAGTCAAAATGATGAATATTGATTTGTTCATTGATGTAGCTTTCAACCAAAGAATAAGTTGGACTTTTTACTCGGTCAAACCCAAAGTGTTGGATGAACTGGCGAGCCAGCGTTGTTTTTCCAGCGCCCAAATCACCATCAAGATAAACAACTAAACCTTGTTTTAAGCTAATTGCACAGTTGGCCAATTGGCTGGCAAAAGCCTGAGTTTGATTGACGTCTTCTAGTTCAATGATCAAAACAATTGCCACATGTATAGGCTAAATACGGCTACCAAAACGCCGCCTTCAAATCGATTAATAATGTGTTTTTTACCAAACTTATAAGACACAATGAATAGTAGCACGGTCAGTAGCAACATGATCGGGTAGTCGCGTTGCATAACTGCTAGTGGAACGTCTGAAGGGTGAATTAAACCAGGAATAGCAAGTACTGCAATGGTATTAAATAGGTTCGATCCAATCACATTGCCCACTACCATTTCATATTGTTTTTTAAGTACACTGGCAATTGAAACTGCCAATTCTGGCAGACTGGTTCCTAGGGCGACCACGGTGAGTCCAATAATGAGATCAGAGACACCGAAAGCTTTCGCTACTTCAACACCGCCCCAAACCACTAATTTTGCACTTGATATTAATACAATTAACCCAACTAATAGCATTAGCCAAGCTTTGGTGGTTTGGCTTTTATCAATATCTTGCTCAAGCTCATCGAATTCATGATGAGACTTATCCTTGGATTCTTTAAAAGTGTAAACCAAAAACAAAACAAGTAAGGCAAGTAGAATAATTCCGTCAATTTCATCTAGTCGCCGATCCATGAGTAGCAATCCTGCACATAAGGTTGCCAGCATTAAAAATACCCACTCTTTTTTAAGAATATCTTTATGTACCTCAATTGGAATAATAATGGCACTAATACCAAGCACCAAGGCAATATTGAAAATATTAGAACCTACGGCGTTACCAATACTGAGGCCAGTATTGCCATTCATGGCAGCCAATCCAGACACTAACATTTCAGGCGCTGAGGTGCCGAAGCCAAAAATTAACAAGCCAATAACCAGCGGTGAAACTTTAAAGATGTTGGCAATTTTGGCACCATTATCAGTGAACTCATCTGCACTCCAAATTAAAAGTGCAAAACCTGATAGCAAAGCGATAATTGGTAGTAGAATATCGGGCATATTGATTTTTTGTTAAATTTTTGCTTATTATAAAGCCCAGACAATAGAAGATGAACGAAACAGAGTTTTTAATTGGTCGTTGTGGCCTTGATTTAGTGGATGATTTTTATCCAGATGATTTGCCCAGTGAATGGCGTTTTGATTACTATTCAACCCAATTTAAGGCACTGTGTTTGCCCATTGACACTCAAGAAGATTTAGAGCTTATCTTTGATGAACTAAATGATTCAGAAGAGGTATTTGAGCTAGTGTTGAGCATTACCAATGAGCAGCTCAATGATATTAATGCGCTGAGTTCTTTGTTAGATTCGGTGTCAGATTATAAAGCAAATTTCACTTTATTTTGTGAATTGGAGCAAGCACCTAGTCAGGCCATTATGGCATTATTAGTAGATTATCGACTGTCTTTTCAATCGGCCAAGCAACTAGTGTGTGCTTTACCAGTTAAAATGCTGGCTGGTCAATGGCTGTATTACAATCACACTCCGGTTTTGTATACACGTGAAAGTTGGAATGAGGTTCAAATGCGCAACTATATTGAATCAGTTTCAACCATTAACAAGCAGAGTATTCTTATTTGTCAAAATGCTGAAAGTGAGGCGTTGAATAAAATTAGAGTGATTGCAGAAATTTTAGGCTGTTAGATTAGTGAATGTCTTATTAACACGTCCTATCGCTCAAGTTAGCTCACTTGAAGTATTGGTAGCTAATCAAGGTTGGCAGCCTTTATTATTTCCAACCTTGGAGGTTGTTGCGTTACAGGCGGGCGTTCAACAGGCACATTATGATGCGGTGATTTTTATCAGTGCTAATGCGGTTGATCATGGGTTGGAATTACTAAACACTCTAGACTATTCAGCCGTGTATGCGGTTGGCTCAGCAACAGCTAAACGCTTAACAGATCAAGCTATCATAGTTGACGGATTTCCTTTAGAAAAAGCCTCAAGTGAGGCGCTGTTGGCGCTTGAATCAGTTGCGCAGTTGCGCTATAAAAATATCTTAATTTTTAGAGGAAAAGGTGGGCGTGAAACTTTAAGGCTAGGCCTAGAAAAAAACCATAATCAAGTTGAATATGCACAAGTGTATGATCGAGTAGTATGTGAGCAGACAAGTGCCCACGAGCAAGCACTAACAATATTTCTTGCCAATGACCAAGGTGCAATTAGTGTAACTAGTAATGAAAATTTGGATGGCTTGATAGCGCTGGCTAGTCAATTTAATCAGCTAGAAAAAATAACAACCTATCCATTGGTTGTATTGAGTCAACGTATTCGCCAATATGCATTATCTAAAGGATTCTTGCAGGTATTGGTGACAGATGATATTGGTGATCAGGCAATTGTGGATGTATTAGCAACCATTGATACACTTGACAAATAAACAAAAGTTGATTAATTTAGTCAGTAATAAGTGATATTTTTCTGGGGAGAGGGAATAACATGATTAAACTTAGTGTTTCACAAGCAGCTCGTCGACTAGGCTTAAGCCGTGCTAATATTCAAGAGCAGATCAATTCGGGCAAATTGCAAACCCATGAAGGGTACGTAACTACAGATAGTATTCGCCTAGCATATCCAAATCATAGTCTACATTCGGAGCGTGATTTGCATTTAAAAAAAATGCAGCGTATTAAAGCCGATGCGATGTATAAAGCGGGTGCAGCAGATGCTATTAAACAAGGAAATGAACAGGCATTAATGACGATTATTGCCTCATTGAAATCTAAACTTTATAAAGAAGAGCTTAAAAACAAGCATTATCAATTGGTGTTTTTGGAGCTGGGTGAGCGTTTAGAGTTGCTAGAGAAATGTTGTCATCAGCAAGACAAGCAGCCACTTAACGAGTTACAAAGTTGGGTTGATCAACAGACGCACTAATTTTTAAATAAGTGTTTGTGCCAATTGCAAAGTAGGCTGACTTTTATTCATTGAGTAAAAGTGAAAATGATCAACCCCTTGAGATTTTAATTGGTCGCACAATTGCGCAACAACATCAAAGCCAAAAGCTCTTAGTGATTCATTGTCATCACCGAAAGTAGCTAGACGCTTCTCAATCCAACGGGGTATTTCAGCGCCACACATGTTGGAAAACCGTAATAGCTGATCATAATTGGTAATTGGCATAATGCCCGGGGTAATTGGCGTATCAACACCTTTCTTTTGTACTTCGTCAACAAAGCGAAAGTAAGCATCCGCATTGTAAAAATATTGAGTAATAGCGCCATTGGCGCCAGCTTTGATCTTATTAACAAAGTGTTCAATATCGCTATTCATATTTTTTGCTTGTGGGTGCATCTCAGGGTAGGCTGCCACTTCAATATGAAAATGATCATTAAATTCTTGACGAATAAAGGCGACTAATTCATTGGCATAATGAAAATCACCAATATCTCGAACACCTGAAGGGATATCACCACGCAGCGCAACAATGCGATTAATGCCAGCGGCTTTATATTGATTTAATAGCGCCAAAATATTTGATTTTTCTGAATCAACACAAGAAAGGTGTGGCGCCGCTGATACGCCGTCGTTAGCTTGAATATCTAAAACCGTTTCTAATGTGGCATCTTGTGTGGTGCCACCAGCGCCAAAAGTAGTTGAAAAATAATGCGGGTTAATGACAGATAATTCTTGACGAACTTGCTTAAGATTTAATTTACCTTGTTCGGTTCTAGGCGGAAAAAATTCAAAACTTAACTGCATTTGTTTGTAACGTTGGCTAAAAATAGGCTAATTATAGCTTATTTAAAAACTCAAAGAGTCTTTCCCTTTATTTGTTAACGGGGAGACATTCGGGTAAAATGTTCCAATTTACTAAGTTTAAATCTAAAAATATTTATGTCAAAAAGCGATTACATTGAGTTAGAAGGCGTGGTCAAGGAAAAGTTACCTAATACAACTTTTACGGTTGAATTGGAAAATGGCCATAGTGTTCTGGCACACATCTCGGGCAAGATTCGTAAACACTATATTCGAATTCTTCCAGGTGATAAAGTAACCGTTGAGATGACACCGTATGATTTAACTAAAGGTAGAATTACCTTTAGACATAAGTAGCACAGTTTATTGCCGATGTGGTGGAATTGGTAGACACGCCGGATTCAAAATCCGGTTCCTCACGGAGTGACGGTTCGACCCCGTCCATCGGTACCAAATTAATAAAAGAGTAATAGTATGGAACAAGAAGCAGACTTATTGGCACAAGCTTTAAACCTGACCATGTTTGGTATGGGCTTTGTTTTCTTGTTTTTGACGTTGTTGGTTTTTATCACCAAATTAATGTCAGTAATTATTCAAAAACTTCAGGCTAAATCAATCGATGAGCCTGAGCAAAATAACAACACAACAACCCTCGAGCAAGAGATTGACGAGGAGACGAAGTTTGTTATTGAACAAGCAATCAAGATGCATAGGGGAGCATAAGGATCATGCTAAATTTTCTAAGGAATATGACTAAAAAATCAACCAACACTGAAGGCAAGAAAGTAGAAATTACTGAGCTTGTTTTTAGAGATGCGCACCAATCCCTTTTTGCAACACGTATGCGTATTGATGACATGCTACCAATCGCTGATAAATTAGACAAAATTGGCTACTGGTCTGTAGAGTCATGGGGTGGCGCTACATTTGATTCATGTATTCGCTATTTGGGTGAAGACCCGTGGGATCGCATTCGTGAAATTAAAGCAGTAATGCCGAATACTCCGCAACAAATGTTATTACGAGGGCAGAATTTGCTAGGTTATCGTCACTACAGTGACGACGTGGTGCGTAAGTTTGTAGATCGTTGTGCAGAAAATGGCGTTGGCGTATTTAGAATTTTTGACGCTATGAACGATGTGAGAAATTTAAAAACTGCTGTTGATCAAGCAGTTAAGCTAGATCAGCACGCTCAAGGCACTATTTCTTACACGGTAAGCCCAGTGCACAATATGCAAACCTGGTTAGATATGGCCAAGCGTATTGAAGATATGGGTGCACACTCTCTTTGCATTAAAGATATGGCTGGTTTATTACAACCGTATGTTGCCTATGATTTAGTTAAGCAATTAAAAGAGACGATCGACATTCCTATTCAGTTACACGCACATGCAACTACGGGTCTTTCTACAGCAACTATTATTAAATCGGTTGAAGCAGGTATTGATCGTGTTGATGCGGCGATTGGCTCTATGAGTATGACTTACGGCCACTCTGCTACTAACTCAGTGGTTTCTATTTTAGAAAACAGCCCTAGAAAAACTGGATTAAATTTAGAAAAATTAGAAGAAATTGACGCTTATTTCCGACCGATCCGTTGCAAATATGCCAAATTCGAAGGTTCGTTAAAGGGAGTAGATTCACGCATCTTGTTATCTCAAGTGCCTGGTGGCATGCTGACTAATATGGAAAATCAGTTGCGCGAGCAAAATGCTGCGGATAAGATGGATGAAGTATTGGCTGAAATTCCACGCGTTAGAAAAGATTTAGGCTATATTCCATTGGTGACACCAACCTCGCAAATCGTTGGCACGCAGTCAGTGCTAAATGTATTAACGGGCGAACGTTACAAAACAATCACTAAAGAATCTGCCGGTGTTTTAAAGGGTGAATATGGCGCTACGCCAGCTGATGTTGATCAAGCTTTGCAGGCTAAAGTGTTAGATGGATCTGAGCCAATTACTTGCCGTCCAGCAGACAATATTGCTCCGGAAATGCATATTCTAGAGCAAGAATTTGACAAAATTGTTGCCGAGAAGAATATTCAGCTAGCTGCTAATAAGATTGATGATTTAATGACGTATGCTTTGTTCCCACAAGTGGGTATTTCATTTTTAGAAAATCGCAATAATCCAGATTTCTTTGAGCCTAAACCTCAAGAGAGTGATAATTGTTCAGCGCCAGATAGTGAAGAAGGCACTTATACCGTATCATTCAAAGGCAATTCTTATACGGTTGATGTGTCAGCAGGCGGTGATATTACTTCTATGCAGCCTGCTTCTGCTGAGCCTGCTGCAACACCTGCTGTACAAAAAGAAATCGTTAGCGAAGCGCCAGCTACAGGTGGCGAAGCGATTGGTGCGCCATTGTCTGGAAATATTTGGAAAATTATGGCTTCTGCCAATCAAAAAGTGAACGAAGGCGATGTATTAGTTATTCTTGAAGCCATGAAAATGGAAACGGAAATTAAGGCAGCCAGAAGTGGTGTGGTGACAGACATTAGCGTCAGAGAAGGTGATGCGGTAACTGTAGGCCAAACATTGTTGTTATTAGCATAATTAATTAGAGTTTTATATGGAACAGTTAAATTCACTTTGGTTTAATACAGGTCTGTACCAAATGGTGTGGGGTCAGGGACTCATGTTATTAGTTGGTATGTTGTTATTGTATCTTGCCATTATTAAGAATTTTGAGCCTTTATTATTATTGCCTATTGGCTTTGGTGCGATTCTAGCCAACATTCCAGGCGCAGGCATTGCTGAAGGTGAGGGTATATTGCACCTGTTTTATGTGATCGGTATTGAGTCAGGTGCTTTTCCATTAATCATCTTTATGGGTGTGGGCGCATTAACTGATTTCGGTCCACTATTAGCCAATCCCAAAACATTGTTACTCGGCGCAGCTGCGCAGTTTGGTATTTTTGCGACGCTACTTGGCGCCATGGCATTAACCGCTGCTGGCATATTTGATTTCAGTTTAACTGATGCTGCCGCTATTGGTATTATTGGTGGTGCGGACGGTCCAACCAGTATTTATGTGGCTAGTAAACTGGCGCCAGAATTATTAGGTGCAATTGCTGTTGCATCTTATTCATACATGGCATTAGTGCCATTAATTCAGCCACCAATTATGCGCGCATTAACTACTGAAAAAGAACGCCAAATTGAAATGGTGCAATTGCGTGAAGTATCAACAGCAGAAAAAATCATTTTCCCAGTTATGTTGTTAATGTTGGTTGCATTGCTATTGCCAGACGCGGCGCCATTATTAGGTATGTTTGCCTTTGGTAATTTAATGAAAGAATCTGGCGTGGTTGATCGTTTAAGTGACACCACTCAAAACGCACTAATTAATATTGTTACAATCTTCTTGGGTTTGGCAGTTGGTTCAAAACTCATGGCAGATAAATTCTTGCAGCCAGAAACTTTGGGTATTTTGGTGTTAGGTATGGTTGCATTTGCGATTGGTACAGCTAGCGGCTTGTTGATGGCTAAAGCCATGAACCTATTTAGCAAGAATAAAATCAATCCGTTAATTGGTTCGGCCGGTGTGTCTGCTGTACCAATGGCTGCGCGTGTTTCTAACAAAGTTGGTCTAGAATCTAATCCACACAACTTTTTGCTTATGCATGCCATGGGGCCTAATGTGGCGGGTGTTATTGGCTCCGCTATTGCAGCAGGTATTATGATCCAATTGTTAGGCTAATCATTTGTTTTTAGCTGTGTTAAATCCTTTTTATAGCTTGTCGCATAATTTCTCGCATGCTTTGGCGCTGTAAAAAATAAAAATATCAATCCTGCAATTTTTGTCAAAGAGTATCTAAAATAAACGATTATGCAAAGAACATTTTTAAAGGCTAAACTTCATCGAGTAACTGCTACCGCCTCTGAGGTAGATTATGAAGGCTCATGTGAGATCGATGGTGTGTTATTAGATGCAGCGGGTATTGGTACTTTTGAGCAAATTCAAATTTATAATATTGCTAATGGTAATCGCTTTACTACGTACGCCATTCGTGGCAAAGAAAATACGGGTGTTATTTCAGTTAATGGCGCAGCTGCCCATAAAGCAGCGGTTGGTGACTTGTTAATTATTGCTTCGTATGCAAGTTATAACGAACAAGAGGTTAAAAATTTTGCACCAACTCTATGTTACGTTGATGAAAACAACGTGCTTACGAGAAAAAGTTCAGCGATTAGCTAGCTAAACTGTCCGTTCTCCAATATGAGTACTCTTTGCATTTTTTCTGCAATTCGCTCATCATGAGTAACAACAACCAAAGCGCTGTTGTGCGTTTGGTTAAGATCAATCATTAAATTCAATACTTCATCGGCATTCTGAGAATCAAGGTTGCCAGTTGGCTCATCTGCTAATAAACATTTTGGCTGTGTAATAAGCGCTCTAGCAATCGCAACGCGTTGTCTTTCTCCGCCTGATAATTCACTAGGTAGATGATTGTGACGATGTTTAAGACCAATGGTTTCAAGTATTTTTGTTGCTGCCTGTTGGGCGGATTTTTTATCAATACCCTGAATGAGTAGCGGCATCATGACATTGTTAATCGCACTAAAGTCTTTAAGTAAGTGATGGAATTGGTAAACAAAACCTAAATTGTCAGCTCTTATTTGAGTAATTTGAGTTTCATTTAAAGTTGACAGGTCAGTATTGTTAATCATTACTTGGCCGCCACTGGGCTGATCAATGCCACCCAATAAATTCAGTAAAGTAGATTTGCCACAGCCAGACTGGCCTAAAATCGCAATCGATTCTTGCGCCTGTACTTCAAAGTTAAGATTATTAATAATTTGATTTTGCTGAGATCCATCCTTGTAGTGATAATTGAGATCTGTGCAGCGAATAATACTACTCATGATTTAACACCTTGGCAATCGCCACTTTGCCAGCGCGCTTGGCAGGATAAATAGAGGCGAGTATTACTAATATAAAAGCGCCTAAAGCAATCATGATAATGTCATTGAGTTGTATATCAGAAGGGAAGCGATTGATATAAAACACATCTTTTGGAAAGAATTCAAATCCTAGTAGTGCCTCAATGCCACTCACAATATCTTCAATGTTTAAAGCCAGTAATACGCCCAAAATCAGACCAATTACAATGCCAATAATACCAATGGTGAGCCCTTGGTAGAAAAACACTTTGACAATACGTTTTGGGGTCATGCCCAGGGTACGCAAAATAGCGATATCTGCAGTTTTGTCGGTCACCACCATTATCATCATGGAAACAATGTTAAAGGCGGCAACGGCAATAATGAGTGATAGCACAATGCCAATCATTTGTTTTTCGAGATTTAGAGCCTTAATAAAGTTCGCTTTTTGCTGTGTCCAATCAATGCCGTAGTATTGATGATCACCTAGGCGCTTAACCGCTGTTTGGGTGATAGACTTGGCGTTAAATAGGTCGTCTACTTTAAGTCGAATGCCGCTCACTTTGTCTTTCATTGAATAAAGCACTTGCGCTTGATTAAGCTGAATGAATGCCAAATTATTATCGTACTCATTAACACCAGCATCAAATATCCCTGTGACACTAAAGCGCTTAAAGCGTGGCTGAACGCCAATAATGCTCGAGGAGAGTTGTGGCGTGAGCAGTGTCACCTTATCGTTAAGCGTGACACCTAATTGTGTTGCTAATCCAGATCCGAGCAATATGCTAGATTTGGTGAGGTTGCTATTACCCAATTTCATGTTATCTAGCAGTACTGAGGTTTGTGTCTCTAGCTCAGGAATAACACCTCGAACGCTGATTCCTTGAGCGCCATTGGTGGTATTGAGCAGGGCGTATTTTTCAATATAGGGAGCGGAGTTAATAACATGGGGCGTTTGATTGATAACTGTTTGTACAGTTTCCCAGTTGGAAAGTGCGCCATCATAGTCACTAATGTATGAATGTGATATCGCACTTAATACTCGATCTCTGAGTTCCTGATGAAAGCCATTCATAACCGATAAAACCGTCACTAGTGTCATGACACCCAAAATCAATCCTATCATTGACACGCCAGAAATAAAGGATACAAAGCCTTTTTTGCGATTTGATCGCAAATACTGGTTAGAAATCTCAAATTCGATACTCATGGTGCTGATATTTTGTCATAATTAGCACTTTGTAAATAACTAAATATTAAGGGGAGAGAATGGAAAGACTAACATTTAAAGATCGAATTGATCAATTGGGGGACTTTTTAATTGAGGTTTTTCATGTTGTAGGGCTATTTGTTATTGGCGCCACGATTGTCTGGTCCGCGATTGGTGAATATTTAATTATTATGCAGCATGAATCTGGTTTTGCATCACTCAAAGATATTTTGCTGCTATTTATTTATTTAGAACTAGGCGCTATGACTGGTATTTACTTTAAGACGCATCGATTACCCGTTATTTTCTTAATCTTTATTGCTATTACAGCCATCACCAGATTCCTGGTAATAGACATGAAAGAGCTGGTCTCTGCTGATCGATTGAATTTACTAATTATGGTTGGATCTATTATGATATTAACCATTGCTGCAGGATTTTTAAGATTTACCGAGAAGAAATTTGAAAATTCAAACGAGTGCTTTAAATAAATCTAAATGGATTTAAATACTCGGGGGATTGTTAATTATTTACTCTTGCCGATTTCTGGTGTTTTTTATGTATTGAGTAGTTTTCGTCGAGCGCTTTATCGAATTGGAGTTTTTACGATTAATCAATTTGAAGTGCCAGTCGTGGTGGTGGGCAATATTACTGTTGGCGGCAGTGGCAAGACGCCGATTGTTATTAAACTGGTCAAGCATTTTCAACAACAAGGCAAGAAAGTAGGTGTGGTATCTAGGGGTTATGGCGGCTCACATGCATCTGGTAGCCTGTTGGTTAATACCGATACTAGCGTCGCCTTATCGGGTGATGAGCCTTTATTAATCGCCATACAAACAGGCGCACCTGTAATGATTAATAAAGATCGTTCCAAGGCAGTTTATAGTCTTGTTGAACAGTGCCAGTCAGACGTTATTATTAGTGATGATGGTTTGCAGCATTACGCTATGGGTAGAGATGTTGAAATAGCGGTTGTTGATGGTAGACGTCGATTCGGCAATGGATTTTTCTTACCAGCTGGACCACTCAGAGAGTCGCAATCAAGGCTAAATGATGTGGATTTTGTGATCAATAATGGCGCAATGCAGGCGGGCGAAATTACAGCAAGATTAGAGCCTAAATTTTTTGTCAATGTATTAACAGGTGAGCGGCAACCTCTGGACTTTTTTATTAAAAAGGTCTGTCATGGTGTGGCTGGTATTGGTCACCCGCAAAGATTTTTTGACGTTATCAAGCACCTTTGTGCTATTTTGTATCGTCATGAATTTAAAGATCATCATCCTTTTGTTGGTGAAGATTTAGCATTTGATGACGAGCATCCGATTATTATGACAGCAAAGGATTGTGTAAAATGTAGTGAGTTCGCTAATGACCGTATGTGGTATTTACATGTCGAAGTCAATTTGAGTGAAGATTTTTTGACTAAGTTAGACGCAAAATTATGATCGATCAAGAGTTATTAAAATTATTGGTATGCCCTAAAAGTAAAGCGCCCCTGGAGCAAGTGGGCGATGAACTTATCTGCAAGACAAGCGGCTTAGCTTATCCAATTGAAGATGGCATTCCGGTGCTTTTAGAAGAAGAAGCTAGAAAGCTAGATTAGTTGATGAGCTTTAGCGTCATCATTCCAGCTCGATATGCTTCTAGTAGGCTACCTGTAAAATTATTAAAAGATATTCACGGCAAGCCTTTGATTCAACTTACCTATGAAAACGCCACGAAGAGTGGTGCATCGCAAGTTGTTGTTGCCACTGATGATCAGCGCATTGCGCGAGTTTGTATAGACTTTGGTGCCAAGGTTTGTATGACGAGTGATAAGCATACTTCTGGCACTTCAAGAATTGCAGAAGTATTGAATGAATTAAATGTTGCTGATGATGAAATCATTGTTAATGTCCAGGGTGATGAGCCCATGTTGGATCCGGCAGTGATTAATCAAGTGGCTGATAATTTACACAAAAGTCAAATGCAAATGGCCACCTTGTGTGAGCCTATTGCTGACAAGGCGCAATACCTAGATCCAAACTGCGTTAAGGTAGTGTTCGATAAATTTGGTAAAGCGCTATATTTTTCTCGTGCACCCATTCCTTATTTTAGAGAGTCGCAAGATTTTGATTTATCTCTATGTTATAAGCATATCGGTATTTACGCTTATCGTAGCGCCTTTATTAAACAATATTTAAAGATGGATAGTTCACGTTTGGAGCAAGTTGAAAAACTTGAGCAGCTGACCGTGTTAAATGAAGGATTTGATATTCACGTGGAAAATGCTTGTGGCGATACAGGTTTCGGCGTGGATACACAAGATGATTTAGATAGAGTGCTAAATGCATTAGCACCCAGTAACAATAAAGGTTAACAATGAATATTATTAATGGCAAGCAAATTGCCCAAAATTTACGCAATGACATTGCAACAAAGGTTAAGCAATTAGATCGCGCACCTGGCTTAGCTGTTATTTTGGTAGGTGATGATCCGGCCTCTGCTGTTTATGTGCGTAATAAAGATAACGCTTGTAAAGAAGTTGGCTTTTATTCAGAAAAAATTAATAAGCCGGCCGATATTACCCAGCAGCAATTATTGAATGAAATTCAGCGCTTGAATAAGGATGACAAAATTGATGGTATTTTGGTGCAATTGCCATTACCAAGTCATTTAGATGCAAATTTAGTGATTGAGACCATTTCTCCAGAAAAAGATGTCGATGGCTTTCATAGTGAAAACATTGGCAAATTGATGCAAAATAAGCCGTATTTACGCCCTTGTACGCCCAAGGGTGTGATGACAATGCTAGCAACTACAGGTATTGATCTAGTAGGTAAAGATTGTGTGGTGGTGGGCGCCTCTAATATTGTTGGCAGACCGATGGCCATGGAGCTTTTAAATGCGCGTGCAACCGTTACTATTTGTAATAGTAAAACCACAGATTTATCAGAAAAACTTCGTCAAGCTGATGTTGTGGTTGCTGCTGTTGGTATTGCAAAAATGATTCAAGGTGATTGGATTAAGCCGGGTGCAGTTGTTATTGATGTGGGTATTAATCGTCTTGATAGTGGAAAATTAGTGGGCGATGTTGATTTTGACGCTGCGAGTGTTAATGCAGCTTGGATCACACCAGTTCCAGGTGGCGTTGGACCGATGACAATTGCCACACTACTTGAAAATACATTAACAGCATTTGAGAACAGGAGTTAAAAAAACATGAAGATATTATTAAAAGGATTTAGAAACGGGTTAGGTGCTTTGATTGCGCTGGTCAGTCGTTTAATTCCGGTTAAAAAAGTAAAAAGAGACGCTAACGCTCAGTCAGTCGCTGACAAAAAAGCACAGAATATTGAGCTTTATCAGTTTTTTGCTTGTCCATTCTGCATTATTACTAGGCGTGTTATCAGACGTTTAAATGTTGATATTGTTACCCGTGATGCACAGACCCGTGGCGGTGCTTATCGCGAAGAAATGATGCAAGAGGCTGGCAAAGTGCAAGTGCCTTGTTTGAAAATTACTGAGAATGGCAAAGTAACTTGGATGTTTGAATCTGCTGATATTAAGACTTATTTAGAGAAAGAATTTGGCTAAAACCAATAATGGATAATTTATTATCTATTTTTTTGTTTGCTGTGGTGATGACCATCACCCCAGGCCCTAATAATATTATGATTCTTGCTTCTGGATTAAATTTCGGTATCAAGCGATCTATGCCACACTTACTTGGCATTGCCATTGGTTTTCCGCTAATGTTGCTAGCAGTTGGTTTTGGCTTAGATTCGATTGTGGCCAAATTTCCGCTGATGCATAATATGATTAAAATGCTGGGTATTGGCTATTTGCTGTATTTGGCTTATAAATTATTTATAACTAAAAAGCAACAGCCAATCAATGGTCAAGCCAAGCCGCTGAACTTTATTCAAGCTGTATTATTTCAATGGGTTAATCCAAAGGCTTGGGTGATGATTTTCAGCGGAATTGGTGTATTTACCTCAAGTGCTGACATGCAGTCGACTACGTGGCTATTAGCCTTAAGTTTTATGATTGCGATTTTTCCATGTAATGGATCGTGGTTGTTTCTAGGCTCTCAAATGAAAAAATTAATTAAAACAGATGATCACTATCAATGGTTCAATCGAACCATGGCCATCTTGTTGATTATCTCTGTGCTGCCTAACGCAATAGTGTTATAGATTCTTAATATCGAACTTAATCGGCTCAGGTGTCGGTTGAATAATCTTCGGCACAAATATAACGTTGCCATATAGTGAGTAGCCATTTTTACTGGCCATATCATTAAGCGTCAATCCCATTTCCTTACCCTGTTCATTGACCACTAGCACGCCATTATCAAGTTTAATTTGATCGACAGGCCCGCCTATAAAAGTTGCTAGTTCATCTTCACCAAAAGAAGGATTATCGTCAATCGGCTTGATATTAATCGGATCACCAGTTGGGTGATAAAGAATGGAGGCGGGCCAGTTATATTCGTCAGACATGGTTAATAATTAGTTGGGTAAAAAATCAGTTAAGGTTGCAATGCTAGCATCAAGTTCAGCTTGAGTATTGGCAGTGATGTTGATATGCCCTAGTTTTCTATCGGCACGCTCAGCCTTGTCGTATAAGTGCAGGTGTGCATTTGCCAGCTTAAGCGCCAAATCAGTCGGTCCAGTTTTACCAATAATATTAATCATGGCGCTAAATGGATGAGTGGGCGATGTATCACCTAACGGCATGCCGCTAATGGCGCGAATATGATTTTCAAACTGTGAAGTATTGGCACCCTCAATACTCCAGTGGCCAGAATTATGAACACGTGGCGCCATCTCGTTCACAACTAAGCCATCTTTGGTCTCAAACAACTCAATAGTCAGTACACCAACATGATTCATTTCATCTAACAAGGTTTGCATGTAATGTTCGGCTGTTTTTTGCACGTCAGGGTCGATAGCTTGTGCAGGTGCAATGGTAAGTCGCAAAATTCCATCGTGATGTGTATTTTCAACCAGAGGGTAGTATTTGTGATCGTTATCAATACCGCGTACTGCAATTAAAGATAATTCACGCTTAAAATTAACAAAACCTTCAAGAATAGACTCAACACCGTTCATGCTTTTCCAAGCATCAGTAATTTGACCCGTTTCACGAATTAGAAATTGACCTTTGCCATCATAGCCTTCGGTGGCTGTTTTCAAAATAGCCGGTAAGCCAATGTTATCTACTGCATCGATCAAATCTTGCTCAGAGTTAACCATTTGATAAGGCGCACAAGGAATGCTTAGTTGGTCAAATAAAGCTTTTTCACGGCCACGGTGTTGCGTAATAAATAGGGATTTTTCACTCGGATAGACGGGGATATCTTTATTAATTTCTCTTACCGCTTCAACATCGGTATTTTCACTTTCATAAGTAATAACATCGGCAAAGGCGACGAGTGATTCAACATTGTCAGCATTATCTTCTAGTGCAAACATGTGTCCAAGTAGTGCAGAAGGCTCATCATTTGAATTGCCTGAAAAACCAAATTGATGATTCAGAGGATAGCCTGAAATGGCAAGCATTCTGCCCAATTGGCCTGCACCTAAAACACCGATTTTCATAGTTATTCTACTGGGTTTGGATTGTCTAAAACGTCTTGTGTTTGCTTGGCTCTAAAAGCGGCAACTTTTGTCTTAACGCTGTCATCATTATTAGCAATGATTTGTGCGGCCAAAATACCAGCATTTTTAGCACCTGCTTCACCAATAGCCAAAGTGCCAACTGGAATGCCGCCCGGCATTTGCGCAATAGAGAGCAATGAATCCTGACCACTTAGTGCACGAGATTGCACAGGAACGCCAAGCACCGGCACAATAGTTTTTGCAGCCACCATGCCAGGTAGGTGGGCAGCACCACCAGCACCTGCAATAATTACTTTTAAACCTCGATCTTCGGCGCTAGCAGCGTAGTCAAACATTTTGTCTGGTGTGCGATGCGCAGAGACCACTTCAACTTCGTGCGCTACGCCAAACTCTTCTAGCATTTCTACTGCATTTTTCATGGTTGGCCAATCAGATTTTGACCCCATAATAACACCCACAACTACACCCATAATATTCTCCAAAGTTGGCTACTTTTAGAGAAATTATACTTAAATAGCACTTATATAGATAGCAACAGACCTAATATAGTCAGTTAAAATCAAAGCATTGTTTATTTTAACTATTGACTAATTATGCCAAATTCAACCATTCAAGATCTTATTGATCAATTTAACCAAATTAAGAAAAACTTGGAGATAGATGTCGAGTCCAAGCGAAAACAATTTAATTATCAGTTTAATAAAAAACGAATTATCTTTGAAAGGACGTTGCTTAAAGCGCATAAGAAACTAAAAACAGACTCTTTGCGCTATTTATTTAATGCCAATCCGTTAGTTATTATTACCACACCTTTTATTTATATTTTGATTGTGCCATTACTTTTATTGGACTTATTTGTATCTTTATATCAAGCTATTTGCTTTCCAGTTTATAAAGTGCAGAAAATTAAAAGAAGTGACTATATTGTGATTGATCGACACAAGCTTGGCTATCTCAATACTATTGAAAAAATCGGCTGCATATATTGTGGTTATGCAAATGGCTTGTTGAGTTATGTGGGTGAGATAGCCTCTATGACAGAGCAGTATTTCTGCCCTATAAAACATGCAAGAAAAGTAAAAAATCCTCATGATCGCTATTGGGATTTTGTTGATTACGGTGATGCTGATGCTTATGTCGGCAATTTAAAAGAACAGCGGAATAAGGTTAAAAAATTATAGGTGTTTTTTCTTGTTATTGTTAAAGAGTAAAAATAACCAAGCGCCAATTCCTGCTAAAAACACATCCTTTTCAGCATCCCAAATATCACCCTGGGAGCCAAGAAACATATCGGATGCGCTATTTTGCTCATAGACAAGTGCATACCACCATTCTAATATTTCATAACTTGCACTAATTCCCAAAAATAAAAACACCAGTACAAATACCTCTGTCTTTTGATTGGCAAATTTAACGGTTTTAATCAGCACTTCTTTGAATGGTAATACAATTAGAAAGCCAAAGGAAAAGTGCACTAGCCGATCAAAATGATTTCGCTGGATATCAAACAACTCAGCCGCCCAAAACCCAAGCGGAACTTCAGCATAAGTGTAGTGCGCGCCAATGGTTTGTAGAACGCAAAATGCAAATATTAGCCAATAAGAGGCGTTTGAAAATTTAAAATCTTTATAGGTTTTAATAAGATAATAAAAACAAATAATAAGAATTATATTCTCAGCAATCCAGATATCCCTGTGCAGAGGATTGACAGCAAGTATTATCCAAAAGATAAAAAAGACAATTAAAAGTATTGGGGCAATAGATTTGGTTGTATTCATAATAAAAAATCATCCTGTAAAAAAGGAATGTGCCCAGTATTCAAAACCTGTGTTTTTATATTTATCTCATTGTACCAGTGACTAATTTGGTGCGGCACTAACGTGTCACGATCGCCCAGAATAACACTCACAGGAATTTTTAAGTTTTTGAGTTCGTCAATAAGATTGGTGCTTAGTAGTATTTCCAAGCCTTGATTAAGCGCTTGAGTACTAGCAGGATATTGATCTATAAAATTATTTAAAATTTTTAATTGGGCTTTATTTTTACTTTGCAAGCTAACAAAACGCTTAAGCCCTTTAGATAAATTAAGTTGTAAGGCGTTAGAAAATTGCTTGAAATTATCTGCATCAATGCCGTACTGCCAATTGGAATTTTGTACAAAATTTGGGCTTGAAGCAGACAGTATTAATTTTGAGATTTTAATTTTTGTAGCAATGTTAATAGTTAATAACCCACCTAATGACCAACCTAACAAAATAGGGTTATTAGGTAGGATCTTAATAATCTCGTCACACCATTCGTCAATCCCCCCGTCTACATCATTACTTCTGCCGTGGCCAGGTAAGTCAATTTTAGTAATGCGGTACTGGTCTTTGTATTTTGCAATTAATTCATTAAATAGTTCCGAGTTAAAACCCCAGCCGTGAAGCAGCACAAGATCAGGGCCAACACCTGTTGTTTGGCTATAGAGCATTTTTAACGCACACTAATAACTGCTCGATTTGGCTTTGTGTGTGATCAGCATTTAGGGTGATTCGTAATCGCTCTGTACCTTTGGGAACAGTTGGTGCTCGAATGGCGCCAACGTAAAACCCTTGTTCAAATAGAACTTGGCTAATTTTTAAAGCTTTTTCACTATCGCCAATAATCAAAGGTTGAATTGCACTGTGAGAATTTGAAATAGGCAAATTAATGGCGGTTGAAAAATTTCGGAAAAAATCAATATTGGCGAGTAATTTGGCTTGTTGATCACCTTGTTTGATTAAATCTAAGCTTTTAAGTGTTGCTACACAAATGGCGGGTGAAATAGCTGTGGTGTAGATATAAGGGCGTGACTTTTGAATCATAAATTCAATAAAATCATCATTTCCAGCTACAAAAGCACCCATTGTGCCTGCCGCTTTGCCTAAAGTGGCCATATAGATCGAATTTTCTGGAATATTTGGCTCAATTACGCCAAAGCCATGTGCATCATCCTGCATGAGTATGGCATCGGAAAAATTTGAGATTTTTTGCAAATCATCAATTTTCGCCTGATCGCCATCCATGCTAAACACGGTGTCGGTCACAATCATGCCTTGTCCTGATTGTTTGACCGCTTTACTTTCAAGTGACTCAAGGTTATTGTGTAAATAACGCTGCAAAGGCAATCCAGTTAGTTGGTTTGCGTCAATTAATGATGCGTGGTTGAGTTTGTCTTGTAACACCCAATCAAGTTCATCTCTAAGTGCTGAAAAAACACCTAAATTGGCCGTATATCCTGTTGAGAATAATAGCGCTCGAGCTTGCCCTGTGTATTCGGCTAATGCATCTTCAAGATCGTGGTGGGCGCGTGAATGGCCACTGACTAAATGCGAAGCCCCGGAGCCCGCGCCAAATTCATTAACACCTTGTTTAAACGCTTCTTTAACTTGGACGTGGTTGGCCAGAGATAGATAATCATTCGAGCAAAAATTAAGCACTAATTTTCCATCAATTACCATTTGAGCGGCTTGCGCATTTTCAGACACTTTTCTTGAGCGGTATAAATGGCTTTGTTTAAGTTGTGTTAATTTTGTTGAAAAATCCATAAGCGTTATTTTAATATTTATTTGTATTGTGCATGGGTGTAGAATCAACTTATTCTTTAGTGGTTCTTATTGATAAATATGAAAAAAATACCAATATTTTTTATGCTTTTGGTTTCATCAATTGCTTTTTCTAATCCAGTATTTTCTGATAATTATTTATTGGGGTATTTTTCAGCTAAAGCTAAGCCGCTTGCTTCTAATGTTGATTTAAACAATATGATTGAGAAAATGGCGCAACATAGACTGGTGTTACTAGGCGAAGCGTCACACGGTAGTGCGGAGTTTTACGCTTGGCGTTTGGCGATTACCAAACGTTTAATTCAAGAGAAGAAATTTAACTTTATTGCCGTGGAAGGTGACTGGGCCTCTATTGCCCGCTTAAACCAATATGTTAAAAATTCACCAGAATCTTTGTCATCAGCTAAAGAAGTTTTGCAAACTTTTGATCGCTGGCCACAATGGATGTGGAAAAATAGCTATATTGAAAATCTCTCTGAGTGGCTTAGACAATACAATTCAAACCTTCCAGACCATAAAAAAGTAGGGTTTTACGGGATGGATGTGTATGAGCAACAAGATGCCATAGAAGCGCTACTAGTCTTTGTGGATCAGTATTTTCCGCATTATTACAACCAGGTTAATCAAAAACTGCAATGCTTCACTCGGCCGTATCGTCAGCAGTGGGAGAGTGATATATCTCTGGGAGATTTTTCATGTCAGCAGAATTTAACCCAAGTTGCCAATCTTTTGAGTTATCTTGTGGCGATTAATAATACCTTTACTGAGTTTGATTTTTTTCAGGCTGAGCAGAATGCATTGATCATAAAAAATGCTGAATCTTTCTATCGCCTTAGTGATGTTGACAAAAGTGCCGACTCCTGGAATAGCAGGGCTGGGCATATGTGGCTGTCAATTAAACGATTGTTGATCTTACACGGTGATCAATCCAGAGGCATTGTTTGGGCACATAATACTCATGTAGGTGATGCCCGCGCAACACCTATGTATTCACATGGTATGGTTAATATTGGTAGTTTGAGTAGAGTTGAACTAGGCAATCATCAAGTGTTTATTTTGGGTTTTGGGTCTAATCAAGGAGAGGTATCGGCAGCTCAAAGTTGGGGAGATGATATGCAAATAATGACAACCCCCGCAGGTGCTGAAGGTAGTTATGAGCAAATACTAAGTCAGATTAACAAGCCTAGTTTTTATTTTTTGTTTAATGATGGGGATCGAGTAAATCCAGGATTTAACCAATATCGACAGCATCGAGCAATTGGTGTGGTTTATGATCCAGAGCACGAAGTATCAAAGCATTATGTACCTAGTATTTTGCCAAAGCGTTATGACGGCTTTGTTTTTATAAAAAACACCTCTGCATTGAAAGAATTGGATTAACCTGAATACTGATTTGAGTCTAGCTTAAAATAACGACTTGATTATTATTATCCAAGCGCCATGAAAAAAACCTTTAGCTTTGCTCATCCTAAAAAACAGCGCCCTAGAGTGGCGGACGCCATTAAGCATGAGTTAAAAAAATATATTAAGCGCGAGCGTAATAAAAAACTTCCCGATGATATGGATTTTTGGGATTTTGATTGTCGTTTTGGTGCAGATGAAGTCTCTGCTGGCATGATTCACGTGTCAGAAATTAACAAGGTTATCGCAGAGGCGCACGATGAAGGTCTTGATACATTTTATCTTGAGGTGTTGGCCAAGCCCGCAAAAAGAACTAAAAAGCCAGAATCAGAAAAAGAAGCTGAAAGCTTTTTGGATTAACGCTATTTAGTGTATTTTTCCTTTTTCTTGGAATAAAGATACATCACTAAATTTTTTGAGCCAAACATAAAGGCCATAAAAACTAGACCGATCAAAAATCCAACTAAAGGCTTTTCTTGTAATAATGTGATAAATTCTAGTGAGCTGCCCACTTAAACTGTATTTAGATTAAATTTTCCATTGGTGAAGAGGCAGAGGCATAAGCTTTTTTCATCATTCTTCCCGCTAGATGGGACTCTCTACCAGCAATTACTGCATGTTTCATTGCGCTCGCCATTAGAACAGGATCTTGTGCGTTAGCAATGGCTGAGTTCATTAGCACGCCATCACATCCAAGCTCCATTGCCCGCGCTGCATCGGTTGCACAGCCAATGCCTGCGTCGACCAGCACAGGCACGTTAGCCTGTTCTTTGATCAGTTTAATATTGGCAGGGTTGGCAATACCTTGGCCAGAGCCGATGAGTGAGGCGAGTGGCATCACTGCAGCGCAGCCAATGTTTTCTAATTCTTTGGCTACAATTGGGTCGTCACTGGTATAAACCATGACATCAAAGCCGTCATCAACCAAGGTTTGTGCAGCAGCTAAAGTTTCTACAATATTTGGGTATAAAGTTTTCTCATCACCCAGCACTTCAAGCTTAACCAAGTTATGTCCACCCAATAGTTCACGTGCTAGCTGACACGTACGCACTGCATCTTTAGCAGTATAACAGCCTGCCGTATTAGGCAAAATCGTGTATTTATCAGGGGTGATAACATCAAGCAAATTTGGCTCATTGGCGTCTTGACCAATATTGGTACGACGAATGGCGACCGTGATAATGTCAGCCTCTGCTGCGTCAGTTGCAAGTTTTGTTTCGGTTAAATCTTTATATTTTCCTGAGCCAACCAGTAAGCGAGAATTGTAAGTTTTTCCGGCAATTACTAGGGGTGTGTCAGTCATAATGATAAAGGTTTATTAATTATGGCGGAGAGTGAGGGATTTGAACCCTCGATAGGGGATAAACCCTATACACCCTTAGCAGGGGCGCGCCTTCAGCCACTCGGCCAACTCTCCATGAAAAAAAATATTATACGCTAAATATTTTAAATTTAAATAGCCAGTTTTAAAAACCGTAGTTATAACGAAGTTTGAGCGCGCCAGGGTCATCTCCTTTAAAGTCAATCATTCTAAAACGCAGTTGACCCCAATCTCCTTCTAGTTTAATTTTTTCTTGCAGGGCTTGAAGTTTAATTTTTGCATCGAGAATGGCTTGTTCTGATTCGTTCCAGTTGCTATTTTCATCTTTGGGCGTGCCAAGTTGATATTCGTGAAACAAAAGTTCATTTTGAATATCTGTTGCTTCGAGGTTGATATCATACGTATCTTCACCCGTTTCATAGCTAACTTCCAAATCTAGGATTTCATAGTTAATAGATTCAATTTCATCAGCAACATTAACAGTTTCATTGGCTGAATGTTCAGCGAGCGCCACTTGCCCAAACCCGAGTAGTAGTAATAATAATGCCTTGCTAGGTTGTTTTAAAAAAACCAATGATAAAGTCCTAGGGTGTTGACGCAAACAAAAACAGCATTGAGCAGTACTAACGATTTGTCATTATTTTTAGCACCTTGAACAATCCAGCTGATGGCCGACACCATGAAAAATAGGTAGCCAAATTTGGAATACTCAAAATTGAGCGCTACCAGCAAGCCGCCTGTTATGCCAGTGATTGTACCAAGCCAGCCCCAGTTGTTAGTCATTGATAGAGAAATCGTGAGTAACGTCAGCCATTTTCCCGAGCATAATTGAGGCGGAGCAGTATTTGTCAGCTGACAAGCTGACCGCTTTAGCTATTTTTTTCTCGTTTAGGTTGTTACCACTTACAACAAAATGTAGGTGAATTTTAGTAAACACCTTAGGGTGTTCATCAGCGCGCTCAGCTGAAATTTCAACGCGACAATCATCAACTACCTCACGCATTTTCTTTAGTGTTGAGACTACATCAACTGTGGTGCAGCCGCCCATACCAAGTAGTAACATTTCCATGGGCCTAACACCTAAGTTATTGCCGCCTAAATTTTCAGGCCCATCCATTACGATAGCATGTCCACTGGCAGACTCTCCTACCATCATCATGCCATCAATCCATTTAACTGTTGTATTCATGTCGCTACCCCTATTTTAGGCAAAAATATCTTCCAGTGCTTGACCTGGATTATCTTGACGCATAAATGCTTCACCCACTAAAAATGAATGAATGTCATGTTCTTTCATGAGTTTGACATCTTGTGCGCCTAGAATGCCACTTTCGGTAATGACTAGTGTGTCGTCGTTAATGGCTTCTAATAGGTCAATCGTGGTTTGCAAGGTAACATTAAAAGTGCGTAAGTCACGGTTATTAATGCCCACCATTGGTAGGCGTAACTGCTGCACACGCTTAAGTTCTTCAAGATTATGCACTTCAATTAATACGTCCATATGGCAAGAAATAGCCAACATGGCTAAATCTTCCATGCGCTGATCATCAAGGCAAGCGGCAATGAGCAAAATACAATCCGCACCTAGTACTCGAGATTGAAACACCTGGTACGGCTCAATAATAAATTCTTTGCGCAGCACTGGCAGTGTAGAGACCGACCTAACCTGCGCAACATATTGATCATCGCCTTGAAAAAAATCTTTATCAGTTAGAACAGACAAACAAGTGGCTCCATGTTGCTCATAACTTTTAGCAATTTCTGTTGGATTAAAATTCTCACGCAGTACACCTTTTGAAGGGGAGGCTTTTTTAATCTCGGCAATAATGGCGTTTTGCTTAAGATCAGCTTTGTCTTTGAGCGCTTGATAAAAATCACGTGTGGCACGATCTTCATAAGCTTTTTCCATCATTTTGTCGTAAGAAGTTAGCTTGAGTGCTTCTTTAATTTCTTGCTCTTTTCGGGCGATGATTTTTTTTAGAATGTCCGGTGTATTTGTCATGATTGAAATTTATTTCTGAATGCTAAGCATTTTAAATGAATTGTTTGGCTTATAATTGACCTTATCACTTTTAACCATTTTTATAACAATGAAACTACTAGATTTTGAAGTTGGCATTGATCAACCTTTTTTCTTAATTTCTGGCCCTTGTGTGATTGAGTCAGAAGAGCTGGCATTAGGCACAGCGGAGCATTTAAAGAATGTAACAGATGCCCTGGGTATTAATTTTATTTATAAGTCCTCATATGACAAGGCAAATCGTTCAAGTACGGGTAGTTTTAGAGGTTTAGGCATTGAAGAGGGGCTGCGAATTTTAGAAAAAGTTAAAACTGAAATTGGCGTGCCAGTACTAACTGATGTGCATGAAGATACGCCGCTTGACGAGGTGGCAGATGTGGTTGATATGATGCAAACACCAGCTTTTTTAGTGCGCCAAACTAATTTTATTCAAAATGTATGTAGCCAAGGTATTCCGGTTAATATTAAAAAAGGCCAGTTCCAAGCGCCTTGGGATATGCAAAATGTTGTTGATAAAGCCTTTGAAGTAGGCAATCAACAAATCACCATTTGTGATCGTGGCACTTCATTTGGTTACAATACACTGGTATCTGACATGCGTGGTCTATCTACCATGCGTTCAACCGGTCAACCGGTTGTATTTGACGCCACGCATTCCGTACAGCAACCTGGTGGCAACGGGCTTACTTCAGGTGGTCAGCGCGAGATGGTGCCAGTATTGGCCAGGGCTGCAGCCGCCGTTGGCGTGAGTGGTTTTTTCATGGAAACCCATCCAGACCCTGAAAACGCACTTAGTGATGGTCCGAATATGATTCCGATTCATAAAATGGCAGATATGCTTAAAACGCTTAAAGATATTGATACCATTACTAAGCAAAATGGCTTTTTGGAAGATCAACTAAGCTAATGGTCAAGCGCAATGATTAGTCGATCTGTTTCGTTAATCATTGCGCTACTCTTGTCTTGCAATAGTCTGGCCAGTAAGCCGGACTTGTTTTTACTTAAAACCCATGATGATTCTAAAGAGGTTGTCGGTTGGGTGATGAGTGAAAAACTCGACGGTATTCGTGGTTTTTGGACGGGAAAAGAGTTGCTTACACGAGGCGGAAAACGCCTTAATCCGCCAACATGGTTTACTCAAAATTATCCACCATTTGCCCTTGATGGTGAGCTGTGGACTAAACGCGCGGATTTTGAAAACGTCTCATCAATTGTGCGTAGCAAAAACTCAAATAATCGTTGGCAGCAGATCACTCATCAAATTTTTGAAGTGCCAAATCAGTCTGGTGGTTTACTGGAGAGGCTGAATGTGTTGGATACTTATTTGGATAATCACTCCGTGGCGCATCTTAAAGTGCTCAAGCAAACCAAGATTACTGATCAACAACAACTACAAGATTTTTTAGCTGAGGTAACAAGCAACAAGGGCGAAGGTGTGGTAGTGCGCAATCCTGATAGTTTGTACGCAACAGGGCGATTATCTTCAGCACTCAAGGTTAAAAAATATTTTGACACAGAATGTGTGGTGTTAAAGGTGTTGCCAGGTAAAGGCAAGTATTTAGGAAAAATGGGTTCGGTACTTTGTCAAGATGACAACGGCAAGCAGCTTAAAGTTGGTTCAGGATTTAAAGATAAAGACAGAGTTAATCCGCCCGCTATTGGTAGTAAAATTACCTTCAAATATTATGGCTTCACGAAAAAAGGTAACTATAAATACCCGGTGTATTTAAGAGTTAGACCAGAGCTTGATTTGAAATAAATAAGGTGGAAAGAATGACAAGAATTGCAGTAGTTGGCGCCTCAGGGCGCATGGGTCAAACGATTATTGAATCAATCAATCAATCAGACAAAGTAACACTGGGTGTAACTTTAGATAAAGGCGATGATTTAAGTGACATGATTGATCAATTTGATGTGGTCATTGACTTTACACGTCCTGAAGCAACGCTTCAGTATTTAGAGATTTGTGAGCAAGCGAGTAAAGCAATGGTGATTGGTACAACAGGTTTTGATGATTCAGGTTTAGCAGCAATTAACAAAGCTGCCGAGACTATCCCTGTAGTTTTCGCCCCAAATATGAGTGTTGGTGTTAATTTATCACTTAAGTTATTAGAGATGACTGCTAAGGTTATTGGTGAAGATGCTGATATTGAAATTGTTGAGGCACACCATCGCCATAAAGTGGATGCACCTTCAGGCACGGCCTTAAAAATGGGCGAGGTGGTGGCAAATGCTTTAGGCAGAGATTTATCCAAGTGCGCTATCTACGGGCGTGAAGGTATTGAAGAGCCTAGAAATCGCCAAACTATTGGCTTTTCAACAGTTCGTGGTGGTGATGTTGTTGGCGAACATACTGTAAGTTTCTTTATGGAGGGTGAGCGCGTTGAAGTGACTCACAAAGCTTCATCAAGAATGACATTTGCCAATGGTGCAGTGCGTGCTTCAAATTGGCTAGAAGGCAAGCCTGCAGGATTGTATTCCATGCAAGATGTGCTAGATTTGTAGGAGTTTTTTTAAATGTTATATGCAATTATTTCTCAAGATGTTGAGAATTCATTAGAAAAAAGAATGGCTGTGCGTCCTGCACATATTGAGCGTTTGACCAGTTTAAAAAATGAGGGGCGATTAATTTTGGCTGGACCTCATCCTGCGATCGATAATAATGAGCCCGGTGAGGCAGGGTTTACGGGGTCGCTAGTGGTAGCTGAATTTGACTCACTTGAGCAGGCGCAAATTTGGGCGGATGCTGATCCGTATATGGCATCTGGTGCTTACGAAACAGTCATTGTTAAGCCTTTTAAAAAAGTACTGCCTTAATCAACCATGCGTGGTTATTCATTAGATCCACATCCTAGTGCCAATGCTGCTAAAGAATCTTTTGCCGTGGTGTTGATACCACGCGTGAAGCGTGGGCGTGTGCCGGCTAATAATGTAGAAATAGTCTCAGATCTGCAAGCTGCCATGGATCAATCAAACCCAGATAAGCATTATTATGCGGCTAAGGTTGTTGGTCCAGCACGTTCATCAGAGGGTGTGTTTTTGTATTATATTTTGGAGTTATATAACGCCGAATGAAGTGGTTAATATTAACAGTAATACTTTTTTCTACGACACTATATGCTGGGGAAAAATTCGATTTAACACTGTCTTCAGATGAAGTGATTACGATTGACAGCTACCCAGGCGAAGGAGATACACTGTATTTGCAGTTGCCTTCGGAGCGTGGTTTAGGAAAAGGTTATGTAACTACTGCACAACAGTTAGCGTTCGAAAATCATACATTGTGGGCTGTTGACTTACATTCAAGTTACATGGTTGCGCCACGCCGTAGCAGTATCGATCAGTTTAATATCGATGATTTGTTAGAATTGATTGATTACTCCAAGAGTCAAGGTTTTAAACGGTTATTCTTTATTGCTTCAGGTCGAGGAGCGCAATTGGCACTTAAGATTGCCAGTCAATGGCAGTTAAAAAATCCTGATGAACATTATTTAAAAGGTCATTTGTTTCATTCTCCACATTTAATTTTGGGTAATCCACAGTTAGGTACTAATGCACAGTATATGGATGTCGCCCAAGTTAGTAATCTGCCGGTTTATCTAATTTTGCCTGAGTACGGTACTAAATATTTTCGTGCTGGAGAGATTGTTCAAGCTCTGAAAAAAGGTGGTAGTTCGGTATTTACTCATAGACTTAAGGGGGTTAGTGGTGGCTTTCATATGCGTAATGAGCAAGATTTATCCAAATTGAGTTTACAAGAAAAAGATGCACTGGCAGATACTTACCTATTGGCATCAAATCTATTATTAACAGTTGCGCCACCCAAGCCACTGGTTGTTAAAAAAAATAGTAAAAAAACAGCCAATTTTTCATTTAAAGAACCTGTATTAAAGCCTTATGTGCAAAAACAATCCATTAATTTAGTGCTCGATAACTTAATTGGTGAAAGTGTCAGTCTTGATCAGTACAAAGGCAAGGTAGTTTTACTTAATTTTTGGGCCAGTTGGTGCAAGCCTTGCGTTGAGGAAATACCATCATTAGTGCGATTAAATGAGAAACTCAAGAAAACTGATTTCCAAATTTTAACCATTAATGTAGGCGAGTCTAAACAACAAATCAACGAATTTATGAAGAAAGTAGCTTTTGACTTACCTATACTTTTGGATGAGTCTGGTACTGCTGTTAAAGATTGGGGTGTTTACGCTTATCCGTCAAATTTTTTATTGGATAAAAACGGTACCATTCGATATGCCTACCGAGGTGCGTTAGAGTGGGATTCGCCAATCATTATTGACACCATCAATCAGTTGTTTTGAAACAATATGACGTAGTTATTGTTGGTGCGGGTGCGGCGGGATTAATGTGTGCTGCTCAAGCGCTCAAGCGTGGACGTCGAGTGGCTATTTTAGACAGGGCAAATAAAGCTGGAAAAAAGGTTTTAATTTCCGGTGGTGGGCGTTGCAACTTTACCAATTTGTATATTGAGCCAGAGGCTTATCTTTCTAGTAATCCACATTTTTGCAAATCTGCCTTATCTCGATATACTCAGTGGGATTTTATATCTTTACTCGAATCTCACCAGCTTAGCTGGACTGAAAAAACTTTGGGTCAGTTATTTTGTGATCAAAAATCTAATGGTGTACTTGGAATGTTGTTGAACGAGTGTCAGTCTGTTGATATTGAATTGAATGTAGAAATTAATCAAATTAAGACTGATCAAGGTTTTCAAATTAATACTAACAAGGCGCAATATCAGTCTGATTCATTAGTTATTGCGACCGGTGGCCCAAGTATTCCAAAAATGGGTGCTACTGATTTTGGTTTGCAAATTGCCAAACAATTTGGGCACAAATCAATCGCATTTAAACCAGCTCTGGTTCCTTTTACTTTCTCACAAATGGATATTAGTAAATATTTTAAAGATTTGTCAGGCCTATCGTTAGAGGTGGTTATGAGTTGTAATGGCCGAAGTTTTAAGGAGATGGCGCTTATTACGCATCGGGGCATTAGTGGTCCTGCGGTTTTACAAATTTCCTCTTATTGGAATAGGCATGATCAAATCTCTATCGATCTTTTGCCAGGCGTTGATGCAACAGAGCTGCTATTAACTGCGCAACAAAATAAAGGCACAGTAGTGCTTAAAAATATTCTAGGCGAATATTTTTCCAAGCGCTTAGCGCTTCGTTTTTCTCAAGTGCTAATCTCAACTGACTTATCTAAAAAAACTTTGGGTGAAATTAAACAAACCGATTTAAAAGAATTTGGACGAGTGTTGAACGATTGGGCTCTTATCCCAAGTGGCACCGAAGGTATGCGTACTGCAGAGGTGTGTACAGGCGGTGTTGATACTAACGAACTATCTTCCAAAACAATGGAATCAAATAAACAACCAGGACTATATTTCATTGGCGAAACGGTTGATGTGACCGGTTGGCTTGGGGGTTATAATTTTCAATGGGCTTGGTCATCAGGCTGGGCAGCGGGGCAAGTGGTTTAAAAACTGCCTTTCTTTTACGACTTGTGTATGATTGGTATATTGATAATTACAAAGTAATGTATGTTTGCATTTGGTGAAAGAGTAGCAGATTATGATGAGCTTATGTTTAATGAGCGTGAAGTTCGCGCCGCAGCGGGCATTGTGTTTTTGTTTGCTTTTATGGCGTTTATGAATGGTTTTTTAACTGGCAATAATGAGCCGACCAAACTCATGGTAACGGTATTTTTATTTGATTTTTTTATTAGAATTTTTATCAATCCTAAGTATGCACCCTCAATGGTAGTTGGTCGGTGGATGGTTAATAATCAAAAGCCAGAATATACCGACGCCAAACCCAAACGCTGGGCTTGGAGTATCGGTTTTGCGTTGGCGGCAATTATGTTTTATTTGGTAGTGCTTAATGAAATTCGCGGCCCAATTAACATTCTAACTTGTGCACTTTGCCTAGGGTTGTTATTTTTCGAGGCAGTTTTTGGCATTTGTGCAGGTTGTAAAATTTACAATTTAGTTCACGATGAAAAAGTCAAGCACTGTCCGGGAGAAGCTTGCGATTTAAGTCGAGGTAAGGATAAAATCCAAACGTTGAATTTAATACAAAAAACCATCTTTACTTTATCAATATTGACGTTGTTTTATTTGGCATTTGGCAGCATTATTAAATTTTTAATCTTTGGAGAATAATATGAAATCGATATTAACTTTATTAGCGCTAATGGTTAACTTTTCTAGTGCACAAGCTGCATTAGACATTCAGCAAATCACGAGCAATGTTTACGCACTAGAAGGTGAAACAACACAACGATCACCTACTAATTTTGGTAACAATTCAACTCACGGTGTGATCGTTACCAAAGACGGTGTTGTTTTAATTGATTCAGGCGCAAGCTATTTGGGCGCTAAAGAGCTTCATGAGGCAATTCAAACAATTACTGATCAGCCTATTAAGATTGTGATTAATACTGGCGGTCAAGATCACCGCTGGTTGGGTAATGATTATTTCCAAAAAATAGGCGCTAGAATTATCGCTTCTAACAAAACTAAGGCTGATCAAAAAGCCAGAGCTGATTATCATTTAACCAGGCTTGGTGGATTGATAAAAGAAAGTCTTGCTGGCACTGAGCCACTGTTTGCATTAGAGACTTTTGACGAAAAAATGCAAGTGAATCTTGGTGGTGTGGATTTAGAGTTGTATCATTTTGGTGCAGCTCACACTGTGGGTGACATTGTTGTTTGGATGCCAAGTGCCAAAACCATGTTTACAGGTGATGTGGTATTTAACGATAGAATGTTGGGCATTGGTCCTGCGAACAATGCCCAAAGTTGGGTGGATGTATTTGAAAAAATAGCTGAATTTAAACCGAAGTATATCGTTCCAGGACATGGAAGGGCGTCTGATTTGGCAACAGCAAGTAGAAATACACAACAATATTTGCAATTTTTGATCAATAAGATAGGTCAAGTTTTAGAAAACGATGGCGATATGTTGGAAGCAAGTAAAATTGATCAATCAGAATTTCACTTTTTAAGTGGGCACAAGGATATTGCTGGCAAAAATGCTCAATGGGTATTTGAGCAAATGGAATTTGATTATTGATTGATAATATAAAAGGAGAAGGTATGAAAGGAATTAGATATCTATTTGCTATTTCGTGGACGTTAATTGCACTAGGTGCTTTTGCAGTTTTTGGATTGGGCAGTGATGAGAAAGATGTTAAAAATTCAGATACAACTGAAAAAACTGCAAAAGAGTGTGAGATTCCAGCATTTGCTAAGGCTATCGGCCATGAAGATTTATGGTTAAAGCATAATGGCTGTCCACCAAGAGAAGAAAGCGAAAAAACAGACAAAGAGTGAGTTGCATTTGGCACTTATACGCCATTCTTAAAATTTGCTAAATTTTTAAAAACCTTTGGTTTAAAAGGTTTAAAACCCCATAAAAAGCCGATTTAATGGCCTTTTTATGGGGTTTTCTTATTGAAAAGGCTATTTTCTTTAGCCCATATTCAAAATTTCGGAAATTTTTAAATAATCTCACAAGCCTCATCAAAGCTTAAGCGTGGGCCGCGCGGGTAAATTTTCGATTCATCGCCTTGTCCAAGTGCACAAATAAAGATGGATTTAGTTTTGCCATCTGGAAAAAACG
>ERZ1046740.132-NODE-132-length-62579-cov-7.627743_pt1 | contig 62579 bp, 66 predicted proteins | sample MGYA00383093_ERZ1046740 | MGnify/ENA primary metagenome ERZ1046740 (study PRJEB29581, sample SAMEA5548363) | metagenome | biome: marine; feature: coastal; material: water | depth 25 m | study: Short-term variability in the microbial, nano- and picoplankton... | reverse complement strand
TAATAATTTAGATACAACATGTTTTACAGATACTTCATTTGAAATTCAGGTAAATGCTTTGCCAACAATTACCTCAACAACTGATACTATTATTTGTGAATCAGGAACGGGTACATTAACTGCAACTGCATCAGTAGGAACGATTAATTGGTATAATTCAGCTACTGGAGGCGTATCAATAGCAAGTGGAACAAGCTATACAACTCCAACACTAACCTCAACTACTATCTATTATGTTGATGCTACTGAAAATGGCTGTACAACTACAACAAGAACACCCGTTACAGCAACTATACAAGACACATCAACTCCAACAGGAAATACCACTCAAACTTTTTGCGATATTGAAAATGCGACCATTTCAAATTTAACCGTGGTTGGAAACACCATTCAATGGTATGCAAATTCTTCAGGAGGAACACCTTTAAACGCAACAGACCTTCTTACAAGTGCTACGAATTACTATGCTACACAAACTATAAATGGCTGTGAAAGCCCGTCACGTTTAGCAGTAAATGTGCTTGTTTTTGAAACAGTAATTCCTTCCACAACGAATATTTTACTTGAAGAATGTGATAACAGTTCAGATGGAGATGATACTAATGGTTTTACTTTTTTCGATTTAACTTCAAAAGAAATTGAGCTTTTAAATGGTAAAAACTTGTTAGATTTCACCATTAAATATTTTAAAGAGGATACTTATTTAATATCAAGTGAAATTACAGATCCTTCAAACTTTGAAAATACTTCTATCAACGGTCAAACTGTTTATGCCCGTATTTTTAATAATTTAGATACAACATGTTTTACAGATACTTCATTTGAAATTCAGGTAAATACACTACCTGTTATTCAATCTACCATTGTATTTAAAAACTGTGATGAAGATGGAACCTCTGATGGATTTACCGATTTTAATTTAGAAGAAGCAGATCCTTTTATCACCAACAACAATCAGGATATAGTTACTTACTACTTAACCTATGCTGAAGCTGATAACTCAACTACAACAGCACTTTCTTCACCATTCAACAATCAAGATGCTGTTAATAATGAAGTGTTTGCACGTGTTGAAAATTCATTTGGATGTCACAGAGTTGCAACAGTTAATTTAGATGTTTCTGCAACAAAACTTCCTGCTGGATTTGATTATGAAATAGAAAGTTGTGACCAAGACGATATTATTGATGGAAAGGCTGTATTTAATCTTACAGAAGCTACTCAATATTATATAAATACGCTTCCTCCACAAAATTTAAGTGTCCATTATTACAGGAATTTATTAGATGCTCAATTAGAGCAAAACGAAATTTTAACACCTACTAATTACGAAAATGAAATTCCTTTTTTGCAAACGCTTTATGTAAGAGTAGAAAATGATGATAATGGGGCTTGTTTTGGCATTGGTGAACATTTAACTTTAATAGTTCATCCACGTCCTGAGTTTGAGGTTAATCCTGAAGCAATGGTTTGCTTAAACTTACCACCAATAACTTTGCAAATATTTAATCCAAATGGTATTTACACATATAAATGGACTGATGAATTAAATTCAGTAATTAGCAATCAACCAACAGCCTTTGTTTCAAAAGGAGGAGTTTATACCGTTGTTGCAACTTCAACCGCAGAGTGTGCTTCATTCGAAAGAACGGTGAACGTTTCAGAATCTAAAATTGCTTCTATTACTTTAAACGATATAGCAGTAACTGATGATTCTAATAACAATAGTATTACCATAAATACATTAAACTTAGGTATTGGAGATTATGAGTTTGCTATGGATGATATTGATGGGTTATATCAAAATGAACCTGTTTTCAGTAATGTTGCTCCTGGAATAAGAACAATTTATGTGCGGGATAAGAATAACTGTGGAATTGCATCAATTGAAGTTTCAGTTATTGGTTTTCCTAAATTTTTAACACCAAATAATGATGGGTACAATGATCGCTGGAGTATTTTAGGAGCTACTGATGAATTTTATGAATCAGCTCAAATAATGATTTTTAACCGATTTGGTAAATATATTACAACCATTGATTCAACAAAAGATGCTGGTTGGAATGGTAGTTATAATGGAGTAATTTTAACTGCAAGTGATTATTGGTTCAAAGCACAACTTACTGATAAAAAAGGAAATGTTCGTGAAAAGAGCGGGCACTTTAGTTTGATTACTCATTAAAAATAGGTAACTTTAAGAAGTTCATCAAATTATTTTTGGTATGAAAATTTCATTAAAAATTATTCATTGGTTACCGAGGGTTTTTTGTATTGCGGCAATAAGTTTTGTAAGTATATTTTCGTTGGATGCATTTGGACATGGAAATCTTATTTTAGAACAAATTGCAGATTTTTTATTGCATCTTATTCCTTCATTTGTTTTACTTTTTATTTTATTGTTAGCTTGGAAAAAAGAATTAGTAGGAGGCGTAATTTTTTTAATAATTGGTGTTGTTTTCAGCCCTATTATTTACAACCATAATTATGCAATGAACAATTCAGTAAGTATGAGCTTAGGCATTATTGCAATTATAACCTTTCCTTTTATTTTGATTGGAATTTTGTTTATGATTAGTTATTATTTAAAGAAAGGACAAAAAATAGAACAATAGTTTTTTCGTTGAAATTTGATTAGTTTTGCCGATAATGGTAAAAGAAATACAAATTAGGGCATCAATTTTAGAAGCCAAACAAGAGCATTTTTTAGAGAAGAAGTCCGCACGTAGCCTAGGAGTTGCAATCAATGAGATTAATGCAATAAAAGTGTTGCGCAAATCAATTGATGCACGGAAATCTACCATTATTTTCAATTATAAATTAGCAGTTTATATTGGTGAACAAATACCTGAAACTTCTGAATACTCTTTCGATTATAAAGATGTTTCTTCAGCAAAAGAAATACACATTATAGGTTTTGGACCTGCAGGAATGTATGCAGCATTACGTTGTATTGAGCTGGGGTATAAACCTATTGTTTTAGAGCGTGGGAAAAATGTACGCGACCGACGACGAGATTTAAGAGCTATTAATCAGTTTCATTTAGTTAATGAAGATTCAAACTATTGTTTTGGCGAAGGTGGTGCTGGCACCTATTCCGATGGAAAATTATATACTCGTAGTTTGAAACGAGGTAATGTTCGGCGAATTTTTGAAAATCTTGTGTTTCACGGAGCAACCGAGCAAATTTTAGTAGATGCACATCCACATATTGGTACTAATAAATTACCAAAAGTTGTAAAAAATATTCGTGAAACCATATTAAAATATGGAGGAGAGATTCATTTTGAAAGTCGTGTTGTTGATTTTATTATTAAAGACAATAAACTTAAAGCCATTCAGCTTCTTAACGGTACTGAAATGAGTGTAAATTCAGTTATTTTAGCAACTGGACATTCGGCAAGAGATATTTATTATTTATTAAAAAGAAAAGATATTTCTATCAAATCTAAATCTTTTGCTATGGGAGTTAGAGTTGAACATCCACAAGAAATTATAGATGGTATTCAATACCATTGTAAAGGTAAAAGAGATGAATTACTACCTGCGGCTTCTTACAGTTTAGTGCACCAGGTAAATGGTAGAGGAGTGTACTCATTTTGTATGTGTCCTGGCGGATTTATTGTTCCGGCAGCAACCGCTAATGGTGAAGTGGTTGTTAATGGAATGTCTCCATCAAAAAGAAATAATTTATACGCAAATTCTGGGATTGTTGTAGAAATTAATGCTGATCAGGATTTAAGAAAATACGAACAATTTGGAGCATTAAAAGGATTAGAATTTCAAAAGGATTTGGAAAAATTAGCTTGGGTTGCAGGAGGAAAAACACAAACTGCTCCCGCTCAACGATTAACCGATTTTGTGGAAGGAAATTTATCGAACACCTTAAATCCAACATCATACCAGCCAGGATTAAAATCGGCTTCTCTACATTCTATTTTACCAAAACAAATTGGAAGTAGGTTACGAAAGGGTTTTGTTGAATTTGGCAGAAAAATGCACGGTTATTATACTTCTGAAGCAAATATAATTGGTGTAGAATCAAGAACTTCGTCTCCTGTAAATATTCCCAGAAATGAACAACTAGAACATCCTGAAATTGTAGGTTTATTTCCTTGTGGAGAAGGTGGTGGTTATGCAGGAGGTATTGTTTCTGCCGCAATGGACGGAGAGCGGTGTGCGGAGGCTGCAATAGCAGTTTTTAAAAAGTGATACCTTGCTTTATATTTGCTAAAAGAATTCTTTAATTGCTTTTGCCACACCATCGTTTTTATTAGTGTCTGTAATTGCGTTGGCAACTTCTAATACGTCTACATTTGCATTTCCAACCGCAACTCCTAAACCAACAGCTTTTAACATTTCAATATCGTTGTAATTATCACCAAAAGCAACTACATTGTCAATTGATAGGTGAGGATACGATTTTTCAAGTAATAAATCAATTCCAGTTTTTTTAGAAATTAATTTATGTGAAATTTCAATATATGTAGGTTTTGATCTGTACAATTCAATTTCATTTGAAAATTCTTTTCCCAATGAATTGTACAATTCTTCAATTTCAGCCTCATCACCCATACACATAATTTTATGAGCTCCAATACCTGCTTTTTTCCATTGAGTTAAAACGGCTTTTGATGATTTTATTTTAGGGCTTACTTTGGTATTATTTTGTTCGCGTTTGGCCCAGTAATCCATTGATGGAACAAACCAATCATCTCCATGAAACAAACTTAAATGAATAGAGGTATTTACACACTGTTTGATAATTTCTGACAATACATAATTATCAATAAAAGTAGAATGTAAAATTTTATCATTATCTAAAATCAATCCGCCATTATAAGCAACCAAGGGAGTAGAGGTATTTTTAAATTCTTGTTGTAAATGACGCATTGCTTGAGGCATACGTGATGAAATTAGTACAAAAGGAATGTGCGAGATTCTTTTTACCTGTTCAATAGTCATTTCAGATAGTTCTCTATCCTTATTTAATAAGGTTCCGTCAATATCGGTACAAATTAATTGGTAGCTCATATGTGTATTTATCAATAAGTTGGCAAAAATAAGAAATCCTATTTGTACACAAAATGGATATCCAATTAATTAACGAAATCGATAGATATCAGGTTGAATTACACGTATTTATAGTTAATAACCGCTATTTAAACTATTAGCGTACCTTTGTCGCCTTATTTTTACTACATGACATTTAACAATTTAAGAATTATAGAGCCCATACTTAAAGCAATTAAGGAGGAAGGTTATACGCATCCAACACCAATTCAGGAGCAATCGATACCCATATTATTAAACAGAAAAGATTTATTGGGTTGTGCTCAAACAGGTACAGGTAAAACAGCTGCTTTTACAATTCCAATTTTACAGCACCTTTTCAACAGTAAGAATGATTCTAAAGGACAGCGTAAAATTAAATCACTTATAATTACACCCACCAGAGAATTAGCCATTCAAATAAATGAAAGTATTCGTACCTATGGTAAATATACTGGCATTAAAAGTGTGGTAATTTTTGGAGGCGTAAAACAAGGAGGGCAAACGGATGCCTTAAAAAGAGGAACCGATATACTAGTTGCTACACCAGGGCGTTTGTTAGATTTAATTTCGCAAGGCTATATTACTTTAAAGGATATAAAATACTTTGTATTGGATGAAGCTGATCAAATGTTAGATATGGGATTTATTCATGACATTCGTAAAGTTATTGCAAGGCTTCCAGCAAAACGACAATCATTATTCTTTTCAGCAACAATGCCGGCTGCAATTATTGATTTGTCAAGAAATATTCTAGGAAACCCTGAAAAAGTTACCATTAAACCTAAGCAGGCAACTGCCGAAAAAGTAGAACAGTCAGTTTATTTTGTTAGTAAGCCAAATAAAACCAAACTTTTAATTCATTTACTTGAAGAAAACCCAAATTCATCGGTACTTGTTTTTTCAAGAACCAAACATGGAGCAGATAAAATTGTTCGATTATTAGGAAGAGCAGATATTAAGTCTGCAGCAATTCATGGGAACAAATCTCAAAATGCTCGTCAAAAAGCTCTTGGAAATTTCAAAAAAGGAGAACTGAATGTTTTAATTGCTACTGATATTGCTGCGAGAGGAATTGATGTGGAGGAATTATCGTTGGTTATTAATTACGATTTGCCCAATATTCCAGAAACATATGTTCATAGAATTGGTAGAACCGGGAGAGCGAAAGCAAGTGGTATTGCACTTTCATTTTGCAATAAAGAAGAAAAAGAATATTTAAAAGACATTCAAAAATTAATCAATCAACAAATACCTATGATTGAAGATCATCCTTTTCCTTTAGATGAAAATGATGTAGTTCCACCTCCACAAAAGCAGACTAAAAATCAGCGTAAAAAAATTAAAAGACGTACCGAAGGAAAAGCTAGAGTTGAAGAAAAATCAAGTAAGCCAAAAAAACGAAGATATTACGGTAAAAAACGCAGATAACATTTTAAATGTTAAGTAGTTATTGAAATAGAAATGCCTCATAAACTAATCTATTTTTACTGAGCAAAACCTATTTTTTGAGTAATATTCCTCAAAAATGTTATTTTTATTCATTCAACAAAAAATATTATGACAAAAAATTTAGTTTCAGTCAAATGGTTACATAAAAATTTTAAAAACCCTGATTTAATAATTTTGGATGCAAGTCAGGAAAATAATGTGTCGGGGTTGATTCCAAAATACAAAAAAATTCAAATTAAAGGCGCTAGATTTTTTGACATAAAAAATACGTTTAGTGATAAAAAAAGTCATTTACCAAACACACTTCCAAGTGTTGAGGATTTTGAAAAAGAATGTCAAAACATTGGAATAAATAATAACAGCCTTATTGTAGTTTACGATAATTTAGGTATATATACAAGCCCTCGGGTGTGGTGGATGTTTAAAATAATGGGGCATAAAAATGTAGCCGTTTTAAAGGGAGGATTAACAGGCTGGGTTGAAAATTATTATGATGTAGAGCCTACTATTATCAGAAAATATTTAAAAGGAAACTTTAAAGCTAATTATAACGCAAAATTAAAATGTTCAAAAGAATTTATTTTGAATAATTTAAATTCAGAGAATTATTTAGTAATAGATGCTCGTTCTGAAGAAAGGTTTAGCGGATTGATTCCCGAACCAAGAGAGGGAATTAGAAGTGGCCATATTCCAAATTCAATAAATTTGCATTATAAACAAGTTTTGAATGAAGGTAAATTTCAATCTAAAAGAAGATTGTTTAAAATATTTAAAAACATACAGAGTGAGGGTAAATCTTTAATTTTTACATGTGGTTCTGGAATTACAGCCTGTATATTATTTTTAGCCAATGAATTAGTTGCTGAAAATCCAAAATCGGTGTATGATGACTCTTGGACTGAATGGGGGCAGTTGGAAAAATTACCAATTGAAAAATCCGAAAATTAATTTTTAAATAAATAAAATGAAAAAATTAGTAGTTGTAATTCTATTTTTTTGCGTTCAGTTAAGTTTTTCACAAGAAGAAATCCATAGAGGTTACAAAGTAAAAGTAGGAGATATGTCTCCTCAAATTTCGTTGTCGTTATTAGACGGAACAGCAATAACCAATAAAAGCCTTGAAGGCAAGGTAGTGGTGCTTCAATTTACCGCATCGTGGTGCAGCGTTTGCAGAAAAGAAATGCCTCACTTAGAAAAAGAAGTATGGCAGCGATTTAAAAACGATGATTTTATTTTAATTGGAATAGATTTAAAAGAGAAGACCGAAAAAGTGAAACGTTTTATTGATCAAATGAAGGTTACTTATCCAATTGCAATTGACGCCGATGGTTCATTGTTTGAAAGTTTTACATTACCAAGAGCTGGAGTTACACGAAATATTGTTTTAAATAAAGAAGGGAAAATAATCTTTCTCACCAGGTTATACAAAGTAGAAGAATTTAATAAAATGATTGAAGTAATTGATAATGAATTAAAAAAATGATAAGCGTATTTAAAACTTTATGGTGAAAGATAATAACAATAATGAACAACCAAATAATCCGTTACATGGAGTTAAATTGGCTGAAATTGTCCAATATTTGGTTTCAAAATATGGGTGGGAAGAGTTAGGAAATCGTATTAAAATAAATTGTTTTAAAAGCAACCCTACCATAAAATCGAGCCTTAAGTTTTTGAGAAAAACAGCTTGGGCAAGAACAAAAGTTGAAAATTTATATTTAAAATCTATTAAAAATAGTTAACAAAATACAAAGCTTGATGTGTATATATTTAACAGTTAAAAAAGCTATAAATATATGTACCTTTGCCAAAATCTTGTTTTAAACAAAATCTATGCAATTTACAGATCTACAGTTAAATAAACCTTTGCTAAAGGCAATTTCCAATCAGAAATACCAATTACCAACACTTGTTCAGCAACAAACAATACCCTTAGTGTTAGAAAAAAAGGATGTCATTGTCTCTGCACAAACCGGTACAGGAAAAACAGCTGCATTCGCATTGCCTATTTTACAATTATTATTTGATAGGCAAGATGCTGGAAAGAGAGCAAAAAAAATTAGAGCCCTCATAATAAGTCCAACGCGTGAATTAGCTGTACAAATTGATGAAAATTTTAAGGCTTATGGACAATTTACTAATTTAAGAAGCACGGTTGTTTATGGAGGAACTTCTATTGAACCTCAAAAAGAGATACTTAAGAAAGGTGTTGATATTCTAATTGCAACTCCAGGGCGTTTACTTGATTTACATAAACAGGATTGCGTTAATTTGAGTTTTATTGAAACTTTAGTGCTAGATGAAGCCGATTTAATGTTAGATATGGGTTTTATTGATGATGTAAGAAAAATAGAACGTTTATGTCCAAAAAACAAACAGGTTTTATTGTTTTCAGCAACTATGCCTGAAAAACTAGGAGAACTTGCCAATACGATTTTAAAAGATCCTAAAAAAATTGAAGTTACACCAAAATCTACAACTGCTGAAAGTATAAATCAACAATTGTACTATGTTCATAAACCCAAAAAAATAGAATTGTGTTTGCATTTACTGCGCAATACCATTAAAGGAGATATTTTAATTTTTAGACGAACTAAATTTGGAGTTGATAAACTTGAAAAATCACTTCGTAAAAATGGATATAAAGTAAATAGTATTCACGGAGATAAATCTCAGGCCGCAAGAGAGGAAGCATTGCAAAAATTCAAGAATAAAGAAATTAATATACTTATTGCTACCGATGTTGCCTCGCGTGGAATTGATATTAGCAATTTAGATGCTGTTATTAATTTTGACATACCAAATATTCCTGAAACCTATATTCATAGAATTGGAAGAACAGGTAGAGCAGGAAACACCGGAAATTCATATTCCTTTTGTTCAAGTGACGAAAAATCATACATTACTGCTATTCAAAAACTGATACAAGAAGAAATTTCTGTTGAATCAGAGCATCCTTATCCAATAGATAAAAATGCAAATTCTAATATGTTTTTTAGAAAAGACACTAAAAATAAAAAAGGACGAAAATCAGCTGCCTCAAAAAAGAATAAAAAACGTTGGTATTAATTTTATTGCCAATCTTTTTGTTCTTTTTCAGTTAAAAAAGTCCATGCAACAACACGAGTAACTTTGTTCCCTTGATGCATAGGAATGGTTTTAATTTCAGTTGCTCCAAGTTTTTTTAATGAAGTATACATACTTCCCAAATTATCTTTATTTGAAACTAAAGTGGTGTACCAAAAGCATTGTTTTTTAAACAAAGAGCTTTCGTATAAGTATGTATGAACAAATGCCTTTTCACCACCTTTATACCACAACTCATTTGCATTGCCACTAAAATTTCTACCTTCTGAAGATTGTTTACCCAAACCTCTTAATTTTCTTGCATTTGCTCCCATTGCTTCATCTTTAGATTTGAAAAATGGCGGATTACATATTGTAGCTGAAAACTTCGAGTCTTCAGTTAAAATTCCTTTAAATATTTGAGTGGAATCTGGTTGAAATTTAAACTTAATTGCATCAGACAATTCGTTTCTTTCAATACTATTTTTTGCTATTAATAAAGATTCATCATCAATATCAGTTCCCAGGAAATTCCAACTGTACACTGAATTTCCTAATAATGGATAAATACAAGTCGCGCCAGTGCCAATATCTAAAATATCGCTATTTTCTGAAATATCGGAGTTGTTTAATAAATCAGCTAAATGATGGATATAATCAACTCGCCCAGGAATTGGCGGGCATAAATTCTCATCAGGAAAATCCCAAAAATTGATTCCGTAATGTTTTTGTAATAAAGCAGTATTCAAATATTTTACAGCTTTAGAATTTGAAAAATCAATAGTTTCTGTTCCATATTTATTTGTAAATACAAATTCTTTTAATTCACCACTCACCTCACATAACGCCTTTAAATCATAACCATTTTTATGGAGGTTATTTATATGAAGTTTGCTCATACTTTTCTGTTTAGTTCCCATCAGTTTATTTAATGGACAAAAGTACTACAATTTAATTTTAACAATATTTTATATTTACAAAACGAATGAACATTCATTTAGTAAATTATTTTTTATATATTTGCCCACTAATTATTTGAAAACACTATAAATATGCAACGTAAAATCTGGATCATTTTAAAAGTAATACTTGCAATATTTTTGGTGTTTGGCGGTGTTCAACATTTTCTGAAACCCGATTTCTACATTCCATTTGTTCCTAAATTCCTTCCTTTTACAATGGTTATTATCTATATATCAGGACTTTTTGAGATAGTATTTGGAATAGCTTTAATCACTGAGAAATATGCCAAATTAGGAGCCTGGGGAATATTTATTTTGATGCTAGTTTTTTTACCAATTCATATTTGGGATGTATTTTCAGATACTCCTGCAATTGGAAGTCACAAAGCTGCTTTAATAAGATTACCAATTCAATTTGTATTAATTTTAGTAAGCTGGAAAGTGATAAGTATTGTTTCACTAAACAAATCAATTAAATAATTATGGCTATTCGTCAAAAATGTATCAAAAAAAGAGCTTCTTTACTAAATGCTACACTTTATTTGGTAAATAATAATGGATTTCACGACGCTCCAATGTCTAAAATTGCAAAATTAGCTGAAGTATCACCGGCAACTATTTATATTTATTTTGAAAACAAACAGGATTTAATTAATCAGTTGTATTTAGAAATAAAAGCTTCTTTTAGTGAATTTGCCTTTCATAATTATGATGATTCAAAACCTGTTAAAGAAGGATTCAACATTATATGGAATAATATTGCTAATTTCAAAATTAATCAGGTTGAAGAATCAACTTTTCTATCACAATGTGATAATACTCCAATGATAGATAAAGATAGCAGAGAAAAAGGGTTACTTCACTTACAACCATTATTAGAGCTATGGACTCGTGGACAAAATGAAGGCATCATTAAACCAATTTCTCCCTATTTGTTATACGCATTCACTATTTATCCATTGGCTTTTTTAATGACAATGCAGCAACGAAAATCGTGTGATTACGAGCAAATAAATTTAGAAGAAGCTTATAAAGCAGCCTGGAACAGCATAAAACTATAACAATGGGGAAAACAGCAATTATATTAGGTGCAACTGGTTTAACAGGATCCATACTTTTAAAAAAACTTTTGAATGATGGCCGTTATGAAACTATAAAATTATTTTCTAGAAGTAAAATTGACGGACTACCTTCTAAAGTAATTCAACATGTTGGAGATTTATTTGAGTTAGAAAGTTTCAAAACAAATTTTACAGGAGATGAAGTTTATTGTTGTATTGGAACAACAGCTAAAAAAACACCTAACAAAACAGTTTATAAGGCTGTTGATTTTGGGATTCCTGTTACCGCAGCAAAACTTTCTAAAGACAATAACATAAATACGTTTTTGGTTGTTTCAGCCATTGGATCAAATGCAAGCAGCTCTATATTTTATAATAAAATAAAGGGTGAAATGGAAAGAGACGTACTTTCAAAAAAAATAAAAAACACCTACATTTTACAGCCTTCAATTATTGGAGGAAATAGAGATGAAACTAGAATTGGAGAAAAAATAGGCTTGGTTATTTTCAGAGTACTTCAACCTTTTTTCTTCGGAAAATTAAAAAAATATAAAATTACAGAAGCTGAACATATTGCTCAAGCTATGATAAAATTGGCAAATACACCTTCAGCTGAAAAAATTATAACATCAAATCAAATAAAAGAACTAGCTATATATTAAATAAATTAAAAACAGAAAAATGGAATTATTAGAAAAATTAAATTGGAGATACGCTGCAAAAGCAATGAATGGAGAAAAAGTATCTCAAGAAAAAATTGACAATATTATAGAGGCTGCTCGTTTAGCACCAACCTCGAGTGGTTTGCAGCCTTTTGAAATTTTGGTAATTACAAATCAAGAAGTGAAAGAAAAAATTAAACCCGTTTCTTGGAATCAATCTATGATTTCAGATTGCTCTCACTTGTTGATTTTTGCTGCTTGGGATAACTATACAGAAGATAGAATTAATAAAATGTTTGACTTAACAAATGAAGTACGTGGTTTTAAAAACGAAGGTTGGGAAAACTACCGTCAAATGTTATTAAAATTGTACCCTCAAAAAGATCCAGAAGAGAACTTTAATCATGCTGCTAAACAAGCCTATATCGCTTTTAGTGCTGCTATTATTGCTGCAGCTTATGAAGGGGTAGATTCTACTCCTATTGAAGGGTTTGATCCAGTAAAAGTTGATGAAATTTTAGACTTAAAAGTAAAAGGATTAAGAAGTTGTGTAATGCTTCCTGTTGGTTATAGAGATGCTGAAAAAGATTGGTTGGTAAATTTAAAAAAAGTTAGAAAAAGTACGGAGGATTTAGTAACTGTTATTGCGTAGTTAACTTATACTAAAAGTAAATGAACAATCTTAATTATATATTAAGTCTGAACTCAGAGGCTAAAATAAAGCATAAAAAAAAAGGTGAATTTCTGCAAAGAGAAGGCGAAAATAGTTCTCGAGCTTTTTTTGTGAAAAGCGGATTATTGAGAAGTTATACGATAGATGAAAAAGGAAAAGAACACATTTTTATGTTTGCCACTGAAGGCTGGATGATTGCTGATATTGAATCTCAAGAATTCAATCAACCAGCCAAACTTTTTATTGATTGTATTGAAGACTCGGATATAATTACGTTTGATCGCAAATTAATTGGGAAGTTAGAATTAAGTAAAGATCAACTGAAAAAAAACTTAAATCTCCTGTCTAGGCGCGTTGCTGTTTTACAGAGAAGAGTAATAATGCTGATGAGCTCAACTGCAAAAGAACGGTATAAATTTTTTTTAGAAACATTCCCTGAATTACCTAATAGAATACCTCAGCGTATGATTGCATCTTATTTAGGAATTACTCCAGAAGCTCTAAGTAAAATCCGAGGAGAAATTGCAAAATCAAAATAATTTTTTCCTATTTTATTTCTTAATCTAGATTAATGTAATTGGTTTTACAGCTTTAGATATTTGTAACTAACAAAATCTTAAAGAAAAATGAAAACAACAAATTATTTAGTGGCACTAGCTTTAACTTTTTCAAGTCTTGGATTATTTGCCCAAACACAAAAAATCAATACAAAAAAATCTACAATCAATTGGTTAGGTAAGAAAATTGGTGGGCAACACGAAGGAATTATCAAAATCAAAAGTGGGACTTTAGAGCTAAAAAACGACCAAATAGTATCAGGTAATTTTACTGTTGATATGACATCAATCACTAATACGGATATCAAAGATGAAGGATATAACAAAAAATTAGTAGGGCATTTAAAATCTGATGATTTCTTTGGAGTTGATAAATTTCCGACAGCAAGCCTTAGCATAACAAAAGCTACCGAATTTTCAAATGGGAAAACTTCAGTAATAGGTGAGTTAACAATTAAAGGTAAAACAGAATCAATAACTTTTGATTTAACGAAAAGTGGAAATTTTTACACTACAAAAATTGATATTGATCGTTCAAAATATGGTGTAAAATATGGTTCAACGTCATTCTTTGATAGTCTTGGAGATAAAGCTATTGATGATATTTTCATCTTAAACATTGAATTGTTAATTAACTAAAAAAAATATTATCGGAAAAGCAAAAGTAGCTGGAACAAACCCCATAATGTAAAAGGTTGAAAAAGAAAAAACATACGCTTGTTAGCTGCAAGCAAAAAACATTGATAAAAAATTAAATTATATTTGGTGACTAACTATCAAAAAATCAAAAAAATGAAAAAAGTATTATTACTAGCAGTATTAACATTAAATTTTATTTGCTGTGACACAGATGACGATAATGAAACAGTAACTCCAACAGTTTATGACATTGAAGGTAAATGGACTTTTGCAAATAACAATTTAAATACAATGTACATTTTTGAGGATGGAATAAGATATACTTATTACTGTGTTGGAGATGATTGCGAATCCCAATATGAGACATTTGAAGCTGGAGATTCTAATGCCATCCTAGGAACTAACGAGTATACATTTGAAAATGGCATTTTAACCATTGATTTAAATTTTGGTAATGAATTAGTTGCTCCACTTACATTTGAGTGTGATGGAGGTAAAGTATATCTTGATTCACCTAACCCATATCACTTATACAGATTAGGTTCTGTTTGTGATTAATTTTAATTAACAAAAGTGTAGATAAAAATAGCCAGTAGCTAACTTAAGACGTATATAAAAATAGCGGTTTGGGAGCAATCTCTAACCGTTTTCCGTAAAAAGGATAATTTTTAAATAAGTAAAAGAAGAATGTATTATAATACGCTAACGTAACTTAACTTCACAAAGAAAAGAATCCTAAAAATAATTTTTTTATCAAAACACCAAACATTTTATACTTATTTTTTCCCTCCAACAACCACTACAAACTCTCCCTTAGGAGGTTTATTGATAAAATGTTCTGTAACTGTAGAAATAGTTCCTCTAATAGTTTCTTCGTATAGTTTTGTCAATTCGCGTGAAACTGAAATTGGTCTATCCGCACCAAAATATTCACCAAAATGAGTCAACGTTTTCAATAATTTGTGAGGAGATTCATAAAAAATCATCGTTCTGGTTTCTTCAGCTAAAAACTTCAATCTGGTTTGACGACCTTTTTTTACTGGTAAAAAGCCTTCAAATACAAACTTATCGTTAGGCAAACCACTATTTACCAAAGCAGGTACAAAAGCGGTAGCACCAGGTAAACATTCAATTTCTATATCATTTTCTAAACAGGTTCTGCATAATAAAAACCCAGGATCTGAAATAGCGGGAGTACCTGCATCAGAAATTAAAGCAACTGATTCACCATTTTTAATTCGTTGCACTATATTGTCAACAGTTTTATGCTCATTATGCATATGATGACTATGCATATGTGTAGAAATTTCAAAATGCTTTAACAGCTTTCCACTTGTGCGTGTATCTTCTGCTAAAATTAAATCTACTTCTTTTAAAACTCTAATAGCTCTTAGTGTAATATCTTCTAAATTCCCAATAGGAGTTGGTACTAAATATAATTTTGAATCCAAATTATTTAAGTTTGTATGTTACAAAAATAACATTTAATCTTTATACATTTTATCAATTAGCTTTTTGTATTTTTTTTGAATTACTTTTCGTTTTAGTTTTAAAGTAGCTGTAATTTCACCGGCTTCAATACTAAATTCTTTTGGTAATAAGGTAAATTTCTTAATTTTTTCAAATTTTGAAAACTCCTTTTGTAATTCTTCAAAACGCTTTTCAAATAGATCTTTTATTTGATTATGATTGATTAATTCTTCAATATCTTTAAAACTAATTTTATGTTCAAGGGCATATTTTTTAATATTTTCAAAACTTGGTACTGCTAATGCGGTTACATATTTTTGCTGGTCTCCAATTACGGCAATTTGTTCAATAAATGAGTCGCCTGCCAATGCCATTTCTAATTTTTGTGGAGCTATATATTTCCCTCCTGAAGTTTTCATTAAATCTTTAATTCTGTCGGTAATAATTAAATTTCCATTTTCATCAATTCTACCTGCATCGCCTGTACAAAACCAACCATCCTTAAAAACTTCAGCTGTTGCAGTATCTTTTTTGTAATAACCTCTCATTACTCCAGGTCCTTTTACTAAAATCTCATTATTAGGGCCAATTTTAATTTGAGTTCCAGTAATTGCTTTACCCGCTGAATTAAATTCAAAATGAGTATCGCCAAATAATGATACAGTTGCAGTAGTTTCGGTTAAACCGTAACCACATTTTATATTTAACCCAAATGAATGAAAAAACGAAACCATATCAGCTGCCAAAGGAGCTCCTCCGCAAGGCATAAATTTAATGTTTCCACCAAACACATCACGTAATTTACTCAATACTAATTTATCGGCTATTTTGTGCTTTAATGTTAGCATTATAGGAACTTTTTTAGCAATTCGCTTATACTTGTTATTATAGGCGTTTCCAATCCCTAAAGCCCAGCTAGCCAATTTCATTTTAATTGGTGAAGCTTCTTTTCTTTTATCTTGAATTGCTGTAAATATTTTTTCAAAAATACGAGGTACTGTGCACATTAATGTTGGTTTAACCTCTTTTAAAACCTCAGCAATTTCCTTTGGGTTTTGATTAAAATAAACCTGAACACCTGACTGAATACAGAAAAATACCCAACTGCGTTCATAAATATGACTTAATGGTAAAAAACTCAACGAAACATCATTTTCATCTACATTTAATATTTCCTGATGTGCTTTTAATGAAGCTGCAAAATTGTTATGATCTAACATAACACCTTTTGGCTCACCTGTGGTTCCTGAAGTGTAAATAATGCTAGCTAAGTCATTCAATTCGTGTTCAATATGTCTTTTTTCTAATTCAATTTCAGTGCTTTTCGGACATTCAGCATTCATAAAATCAGTAAAATAGATAGCATTTGAATGATTTTTTAAATCAACATTTGGTGTTAAAGCAATAATTAATTTTAAAAATTTATTATTTTTTGAAATTTCGTCAGCTTTATTAAATTCTTCTTGATCTCCAACAAACAAAACACTTATTTCAGCATCGTTTATAATGTATTCAGTTTCATTTTTAGAATTTGTAGCGTAAATAGGAACAGTTACCGCTCTAATACCCATAATTGCAACATCAGCAATAATCCATTCAGCCATATTTTGAGCAAATATTCCAATATTATCATGTTTGTTAACTCCAAAATTTATTAAAGCTTTAGATACGTTTTGAATTTGTTGGTGAAAATTAATCCACGAAATACCTATCCATTTTTTTGAAGTATCATCTTTGTAAAAAATTGCATCTTTAGATGTAAATTGTTTTGCGTTATTTTTTACAATATCTATTAAGTGTATAGAATTCATTAAATTTTATTTCGAATTTTTTAAATTTTATTTCACATAGCGCACAAAGCTACAAATTAATAGATGGTTATAAGATAGAACTGTGTTTTGAATGTTACATTTAAACCTTAAATAGATTTTTTTAACATAAATTTTAGGGAATATCCAATGTAATGGTGATATAAGCAATTGTTTGAGCTATCTTTTAAATTTTAGGATAATAAAGGGAGTGTGAAAAGCCCTACATTTGATTTTATAAATGGAACGTCCAAAAAATTAATAAAACTGTTTATACTAAGGTTGAAATTACTAAATTTGCACATTCTTAAAAAATACAGGAAAATGTATAGAACACATTCAAACGGAGAATTACGATTAGCAAATGTTGGCCAGGAAGTTATGCTGGCAGGTTGGGTGCAAAAAACGCGCGATAAAGGATTTATGATTTGGGTTGATTTACGTGACCGTTATGGTATTACGCAACTTATTTTTGACGAAGAACGTACTCCAAAAGAAATGATGGAGAAAGCTAAAACGTTAGGTAGAGAGTTTGTTGTTCAGGTGAAAGGTGAAGTGATTGAGCGTATTTCAAAAAACTCAAATATTCCAACTGGCGAAGTTGAAATTTTAGTAAAGGAATTGGATATTTTAAACGAATCTTTAACGCCTCCTTTTACTATAAAAGATGAAACTGATGGTGGTGATGAGTTAAGGATGAAGTACCGTTACTTAGATATTAGAAGAAATCCAGTGAAGGAAAGTTTAATTTTCCGTCATAAAGTTGCTATTGAGGTTAGAAAATATTTATCAGACAAGGGTTTTATTGAAGTTGAAACTCCTGTTTTAATTAAATCTACTCCTGAAGGTGCACGTGATTTTGTAGTACCAAGTAGAATGAATGAAGGTCAGTTTTACGCTTTACCACAATCACCACAAACATTTAAGCAATTGCTTATGGTTGGTGGAATGGATAAGTATTTTCAGATTGTGAAGTGTTTTAGAGATGAAGATTTACGTGCCGACAGACAGCCAGAATTTACTCAAATTGACTGTGAAATGGCATTTGTTGAGCAAGAAGATATTTTAAATGCTTTTGAAGGTTTAACACGTCATTTATTAAAAGAAGTCAAAGGTGTTGATGTTGCTGAATTTCCGCGTATGTCTTTTGATGAAGCAATAAAACGTTATGGAAACGACAAGCCAGATATTAGATTTGGAATGGAGTTTGGCGAATTAAACGAAGTTGCTCAGCACAAAGAATTTGGTGTATTTAACAACGCTGAATTAGTTGTTGGTATTGCTGTTCCTAGTGGAGCAAGTTATACAAGAAAAGAAATTGATAAATTAATTAACTGGGTGAAGCGTCCTCAAGTTGGAGCTATGGGAATGGTTTATGTGAAGTGTAACGAAGACGGAACATTTAAATCATCAGTTGATAAATTTTTTGACCAAGCAGATTTAGCTAAATGGGCTGAAGTTACCGGAGCAAAACCTGGAGATTTAATTTGTGTTTTAAGTGGTGTTGCAAATAAAGTAAGAGCTCAATTAAGTGCTTTACGTATGGAATTAGCCGAGCGTTTAGGTTTTCGTGATCCAAAAGTATTTGCACCGTTGTGGGTTGTTGATTTTCCATTATTAGAATGGGATGATGAATCAGAACGTTATCACGCTATGCACCATCCGTTTACATCACCAAAGCCTGAGGATATGGCTATGTTAGATACTGACCCTGGCAAAGTAAGAGCAAATGCATACGATTTGGTATTGAACGGAAACGAAATTGGTGGAGGTTCAATAAGAATTCACGATAAAGAAACCCAAGCGTTAATGTTTGATCATTTAGGATTTACTCCTGAGGAAGCTAAAGAACAATTTGGTTTCTTAATGAATGCTTTTGAATATGGAGCTCCTCCGCACGGTGGTTTGGCTTTTGGATTGGATAGATTGGTTGCTATTTTAGGCGGACAGGAAACTATTAGAGATTTTATTGCTTTCCCTAAAAACAACAGCGGAAGAGATGTAATGATTGATGCTCCATCAAATATTGATGAGGGCCAATTAAAGGAATTGAATTTAAAGTTGGATTTGTAAAATTCAAGATCTAAATAATAAAAAAAGGAGCTTGAAAAGCTCCTTTTTTTATTTCAATTAGTTTGGTTCAATCATTTAACTATACTTCAACTTTTTCAATAACATTTTTAAAACTAAGCTTTTGTTTGGGTAGAAATCCTTTCAACATTAAAGCAATTCCAAAAATCATTAATAAAACCCCCATACCTCGTTTTATTTTATAAATTACCGAAGGTGTTAATCGTTTCTTAAGTTGTTTTGCTAAAACTATTTTGCCAATGTCGGTTATAAAATAACTCACTAAAATAACTGTAAAATAATTGAATATTTTACCTGGATTCATTTCTAAAGTTGGTCCAATAACTACAATCATTCCTAGCCAAAATGCCAAAACTCCAACATTTATAAAATTTAGCAAAAAACCTTTTAAACTAAGTTTGAAATAGTTTGTTTTCTCAGGTAATACTAACGTTTCATCTTGTACAGCTCTTTTTTGACTTTTATCTAAATAAGTAATAACTCCGTAAATTAATAGTATAAGTCCGCCAATATAAAACATTCTTGGATCGTCTTTTATTTTCTCCAGTAAACTTTTACTGCCGTAATACGCCATTAAAATAAATACAATATCGCCTAAAATTACGCCAAAATCAAATGCAATTGCAGCTCTTGCGCCTTTAATTATGCTGGTTTGAATAAGCATAAAAAATACAGGCCCAATCATAAAGGCAAGGAAAAATCCAATAACAACAGCTTCTTTTAAATCGACAAACGCCATACTAATTTTTTGAATGGTTGAATTTACTATAATTTATTAAACATCGTCAAAATTAACAGTAATTTTTTGTGTGATAGGATGTGCCTGGCAGGTTAAAATAAAGCCTTCCTTTACTTCCTCTTCAGATAGTACAGAATTTTTATTCATCACTGCTTTCCCTTCGGTTACTTTTGCTAAACAACTACTACAAATTCCTCCTTGGCACGAATATGGAGCATCTAAACCTTCTTTTAAACTCGCATCTAAAATACTTGTTTTTGAGTGCATTGTAAATGTTTCTTCATCTTCATCAACAATAACCGTAATTTCACATTCACCCTCGTAAGTTTCTATGGTTTCGTTTGTAGCAATTGATGCGGTAAATAATTCAAAATGAATGTTTTTATCACTTAAACCATATACTTTTAACACTTCTATAGAAGAATTAATCATTGCTTCAGGTCCGCAAATAAAAGTTTCTTCAAAATAAATATTTTTGAATTTATTTTTTAGAACGTAGTTTAAGTTGGCGGTATCAATTCTTCCAAACAATGCATACTCCTTTTCCTCTCTACTTAAAACATATTGTACGTTAAATGTTGTTGGAAAATCTATTTTTAAAGCATCAATTTCAGATTTAAAAATAGTGTCATCTTCTTTTTTATTTCCATACACCAATGTAAACGTGCTGTTTGGTTCTTCCAGTAAAATCTCTTTAATCATTGCCATAATTGGTGTAATTCCACTTCCTGCAGCAATTCCTAAATATTTTTTTGAATTAGCTGAAGAAGTTTCTAATACAAATTTTCCTTCGGGTTTTGAAACTTCTAATACATCACCTTCCTTTAAAATTGTACAGGCAAATATCGAAAATGTTCCGTTATCTACAGCTTTTATAGTAATTTTAAAATCGTTTGAATTTGGTTTTGAGCACAAAGAATAAGCTCTTCTAACTTCTTTTCCTGCAATTTCTTTTTTTATGGTAATATATTGTCCTGCTTTGTATTGAAATTCTTTTTTTAAATTTTCGGGAATTTCAAAAACTATTGAAACCGAGTCGGTAGTTTCTCGAATAATTTTTTGAATGTTAAGTTTGTAGAATTTTGACATTTTTTAGTTTTTTAAGAATACAAAAATACATAAACAAAATACTTTTATGATACAAAATAATACCTAAGTTATTTATACATAAGAAAATTATGTATATATTTGAAGCGTAAATTTACAATTATGGGCAATCAAAAATTATATAAGGGCTCTTTACAAACTATCATTTTAAAATTATTGGAAGAAAATGATAAAATGTATGGTTATGAAATTACGCAAAAAGTAAAAGAACTTACTAAAGGCGAACTTAAAATAACCGAAGGTGCTTTGTATCCGGCATTACATAAATTAGAAGCTGAAGGTTTATTAGATGTTGAAGTTGCCAATGTAGGAAACAGATTGCGTAAATATTATAAACTTACCAAAACCGGCACAAAAGAAACCGTTAACCGTTTAGCCGAATTGGAAGAATTTATTAAAACAATGCAAACCATTGTAAATCCTAAAATTGCTTAAAACCCAATATGAAACTGAATGAAAAACAATTGCAGCAAGTAAAAGGCTATTTAAACAACAAAGATGTTGAATACATTGACTTACATTTTGAAGTGTTAGACCATATAGCTTCAGATATTGAAACGAAAATGGAAATTTCAAGCGTTGATTTTGAAACTGCTTTTGACATAGTAAAAGAAAAATGGAATAAAAATTTTTCATATAAATGGAGTTACTGGTTAGGGATTTCAAATGGAGGTTCAAAATTATTTATTGATTATTGTTTGAGAATTTATAAACCAATACTTTTTAAATCTTTATTAGGTTTATTAATAATTCCTCTTTGTTTTTATTGGTTTGTGGGCAGTAGTAATTTAAACTTATTACAATACAAATTTATTATTAACACTTTTTTCAATCTATTTTCAGTACTTTATTTGTTATTACTTTTATTTGGGAATTTCCAATTAAAAAAAACTAACTTTAATTCAACATATAGCTACTTATTTAAAAAGCAAGTGTATTCAAACTTATTTTTAGTGTTTTTGTTTGCAGTTAATAGCAGTTTCAATAGTCAGGAAGAATTCAAATATTCAAAAATTATAATCTTTTCATCATTAATCTCAATTTTAATAATGGGATTTATTTTATATAATAATCATTTTAAAGCTATTTCGAATTATAAAAAATATGATTTAAAATGAAACTCACTAAAGAATAAATAAAGTTTATAGATGATTATTTAAAACATCACAACATAAAATATTGGGATGTTAGAATTGAATTACTCGACCATATTGTAACAAACGTTGAAGCTTTATTAGATGAAGGCAAAGATTTTGAAAAGGCTTTGGAAGAAGTCCATTTAAGTTTTGGAAACTCATTAAAAAGCTTTTGGAATTCAGGTATAGAATATGGAATAATGGAAAATGGAATAGGATACGAGAAATTAATGGATTCTAAAAGAAAGGAAACAAATAAGAATTATAAAAAACAATTATTTAAGGAACTGAATTTATTTTTCACAAATCCAGTTAAAGTATTATTTGCACTTGTTTTATTGCTTATTTCCAATAAAGTAATCTTTTTTACTGATATTAAATTGATTAAGTATTTATTGGTTTCCTTGATTATTATTCCAGCTTTAATACCATATTATTATCCTATTAAATTGTGGTTTCAAAAGAAAAGAGAAAAGGCTTTAAATTTAGAATATGCACTTTTTTATGCAGGTTTTACTTTGGCGTTTTTAAATTTGTTTATTCAATTATTCAGTCCTAAAGGAATGTTTCATTTATTAAATGAAATTCAATTTAATTGGGTGTTAGTTATTTGTATTCCTTTATTTGCTATCATCAATTATTGTGGATTTAAAATGTATAAAAGAACATTTGACCACTACAATAATCTTTATGAAAAACTTCAACAGCTATGAAAAAAGTAGCCGAACAACATATACAACAACTCTACAAATTTACACGTGCTCATTATGTAGAACATTTTGATGTTCAAACTGAGTTAGTTGACCATTTAGCAAACGATATCGAGCAAATATGGCAAGAAAAACCATCCCTTTCATTTGATGAGGCCAAAACAATATCTTTCAAAAAATTCGGTGTTTTTGGTTTTATGGACATTGTTGAGAAAAGAACAAATGCTCTCTATAAAAAATACTGGAAATTAGTTTGGAGTATTTTTAAATCATATTTTAAATTACCTCAAATATTAGCAACTCTTACTCTTTTTGTAATAATATACTCTAGTTTTATTTTCATTCCAAACCAAAATTGGATTTATATTTTTTTAGGATTTGGAGTTATTTGCTTTATGTTTTATCATCTTATAAAACTGCATAGATTAAAGAAAAAAAGATTCAAACAAACTGATAAAAAATGGCTTCTTGAAGAGAGCATCTTGAATGCAGGAGGCATTGGAGCTTTTGGTTATTCGTTTTTTCAAATACCTTTATTTAAATTTCAACTTGAGTCACCTTATACAATTACCTTAATGTCATTTTTCTTTACCTGTTACATTCTGATTACTTATTGTGTGTTATACGTTTTACCTTCAAAAATTGAAAATATATTAACTGAACAATACCCAGAATACAAATTAGTTACAAAAGCCTCCATTTAAAACTGTAACAAAATCTATATAATTAGCACTTATTAACCAACAACCACTAACTAAACACTTATGATAAAACATTTTGTAAACTTTGAAAGGAAACAATTTTTTCGTTCAACGTATTGGCAAAAAAGCATTGCATTAAATATTTTGTTAGGCTTTTTTGCTGTTTATATGATACTTTCCTTTTTAATAATGGGAATTGCTATTTATCCGATTTTAGAAGATAAATTTCCCGACAAAAATCCACTAACCATTATAAATGGCATTCTGTTTTTCTGGTTTTTAGCTGATTTAATGATGCGTTTTTTCTTACAAAAATTACCTGTAATGAACATAAAACCATTTTTAATTCTTCCTTTAAAACGACGAAAGATTGTGAATTATGTATTACAAAAATCTGCCATATCATTTTTTAATTTTTTACCACTATTTGCTGTAATTCCGTTTGGAGTTATGCTTATTTTAAATAATCAAGGTACAACAACAGGTATAGTGTGGATTGGAACAATGCTTATTTTTACGTTAATCATCAATTTTTTAAACTTTATAATTGAAAGTAAATCGGCCGAAACTGAATTAAGTTTTTTGCCAATTATTTTAATTGCTTCGGCACTATTTGCTTTAAACTATTTTGAAATTGTTTCTTTTGCAACATTACTGGGTTCGGCAATGAATGCTATAATTGGAACCCCATTTTTAATACTAATTCCAATCCTGCTTTTAGTAGGAATTTACTATTCGAACTTTCAAATTCTTAGAAAAAAATTATATGTAGATGAAGGTGTTAAATCTAAAACTGAAGAAGCCTCAACAACCAATATGGAATGGACAAAAAAGTTTGGTTCTATAGCTCCTTTTTTACAATTAGATTTAAAATTAATAACCAGAAACAAAAGACCTAAATCATCTATTTTTATTTTAGCAATGGGTTTATTTTATGGTCTATTCTTTTACCCACAACCAATGTATGCCGATAAAGAGTGGTTGTACGTTTTTGTAGGAACATTTGTAACTGGAATTTTTATGATAATATTCGGTCAATTTATTCCAGCTTGGGATAGTGGTTATTATAAATTGTTAATGAGCCAGAATATTAAATACAAAGAGTATTTAAACTCTAAATATTCATTAATGATAATGGTGAGCATTATTATGTTTGTTTTAAGTATTCCATATGTATATTTTGGATGGAAAATTTTAGTAGTTCACTTTGCTACACTTATTTATAATTTAGGAATTAACGTTTATGTATTGCTATACGCAGGTTCTTTTAACCGAAAAAAAATAGATTTAACCCAGCGTGCCGCATTTAATTATCAAGGTACAGGAGCAGTTCAATGGATAGTTGGTTTCCCTTTATTATTTGTTCCTGTCTTAATTTTCTTATTACCTTATTTTACCTTGGGCTTTGAAGCTGCTGTGGCGACCTTAATTATTTTAGGAATTAGTGGGATTGTATTGCATCAAAAATTAATGAATTTTATTACCAAAAAGTATTTACAATCTAAACATAAAATGATTGCTGCATTTGAACAATCTAACTAACTTATTAAACTAACAAAACAATGATACAAGCAACAAATCTTTCAAAAAAATATAATAAAAATACGGTTTTATCTATCACCGAATTAGAAATTCCAAAAGGACAAGTATTTGGTTTGGTTGGAAATAATGGAGCAGGAAAAACCACTTTTTTCAACTTATTACTCGATTTAATTAATCCAACTTCTGGAAGTATATTAAACAATGAAATTCAAGTAAATAAAAGTGAAGACTGGAAACCTTTTACAGCTGCTTTTATTGATGAAAGTTTTTTAATTGGTTATTTAACTCCTGAAGAATACTTCTATTTTATTGGTGAACTTCGTGGAATGAACAAAGCAGATATCGATTCATTTTTAAAACCGTTTGAAGAAATTTTTAATGAAGAAATATTAGGGAAGAAAAAATACTTACGAGATTTATCAAAGGGAAATCAAAAAAAGGCAGGTATTGTAGCTGCGTTAATTGGAAGCCCTGAAGTAATTATTTTAGACGAACCTTTTGCAAATTTAGATCCAACAACACAAATTCGATTAAAAAAATTACTGAAAGATTTAACTGAAAACAGCAAAGCAACAATCTTAATTTCTAGCCATGATTTAGGTCACGTTACTGAAGTTTGTGAACGTATTGTAGTTTTAGATAAAGGAAATGTTGTAAAGGATATAATTACTTCAGAAGAAACCTTGAATGAATTAGAAACCTATTTTTCAGTTTAATCCCAAAAAACACTAAGTTTTTTGTATTTTTACAACCCTGTAACAATAATCATATTTGATTCATAGTTTAAAGAATGTAAAAATAAGAGCATTTGAAATTATCAATAAAAATAGTCGCAAGCATTTTTTTAGTACTTTTTGTACTAAGTTGTTCTACAAAAAAAGATGCTTTTTTAAATCGTAGCTATCATTCAGTTACAACCAAATACAATGTGCTTTTTAATGGTAACGAAGCATTTAAAATTGGGCTTAATCAACTAAATGAAAGTTACGATGATAATTATTGGAAAACATTGCCAATTGAGCCTTTAAAAGTTGATAAGCTGACAATACCAGGAATAAAGACAGTTAAAGATAATTCTCCAAAAGAATTTGAGAAAGCTGAAGAAAAAGCTGTAAAAGCGATTCAAAAACATTCTATGCTTATTGCACGTCAAGAACGAAATAAACAAATTGATGATGCGTATTTATTGTTGGGGAAATCACGTTATTACTCAAAAAGATTTGTACCAGCTTTAGAAGCTTTTAACTATGTTATTATAAATTATCCCAAAGCCAATTTAATAAACGAAACAAAAATTTGGCAGGCAAAAACTCATATTCGCCTACAAAACCCTGAACAAGCAATTTACAACTTAAAAATGTTGTTGCAAGGTAAAGACTTGCCTGATGAAATTAGAGAAAGTGTACATACAGCTATGGCAATGGCTTACACTGAAATTGATAGTATTCATAAAGTAATTAAGCATTTAAACAAATCTGTAATAACAACAAAAAATAAAGATCAAGCTGCCAGAAATTTATTTATTTTAGGACAATTTTATAGAGATAATAAAGTTTTAGATTCTTCTAATTTTGCTTTTCAAAAGGTTGTTAATTTAAAAAAAGCACCTTATAAATACAAAATTCATGCACAGTTAGAAATTGCTAAAAATGCTTCAGATAGTAATGAAAAATTAGTTGCAATTGATGAGTTAAATAAATTAGCGAAAAATAGAGATAACAAACCTTATTTAGATGAAATTTATTATCAACTTGGTCAAATAGAAAAAGAGAACAACACTGAAATTGCATTGCAACATTTCAAAAAGTCTGTTACAACAAGTTTAGTTGACAATTATCAAAAAGAGCTATCTTATCAGGCAATTGGGAATTTATATTTTGATAAAGCTGAGTTTATTACTGCAGGTGCCTACTATGATAGCATTTTGCAAATTTCGAAAGATGAGAATTCTAAGCGCATACGAAGATTAAAACGAAAACGAAAAAACTTAAACGAAGTAATAAATTTTGAGACCATAGCAAAAACCAACGATAGTATTTTAAGAATTGTTGGAATGAGTGATGAAGAACAAAAAGATTATTTCACTGAATATATTGTTAAGCTAAAAAAGGACGAAGAAAAAATTCAGTTGTCTGTAAATACCGGTTCAAGTATTGTAAATAAGAATATAACTTCAAAACAAAGCACAGGAGGAAAATGGTATTTTTACAATAATCAAACTGTAGGTTTTGGACAACAGGAATTTAAACGTGTTTGGGGTAATAGACCACTTGAAGATAATTGGAGATTAAGTGATAAAAATATACTGAATGTAGATGTAAATGCAGTTGTTAATACATCAAAAATAGTAAGTAATGAAGAAAAATATGATGTAAATTATTATTTAAAATCTCTTCCATCAAAAAGTAAACAAATTGATAGTATATCTTCAGAAAGAAACAATGCTTATTTTAGATTAGGAGTAATTTATAAAGAGCAATTTAATGAAACAAATTTGGCAATTTCTAAATTAGAAACATTACTTGCTTTTGAGCCAGATAAAAATTTAGAACTTCCTGCAAAATATCATTTGTATAAAATTTACAGTGGTTTAAATAATGAAAAAGCAGCTGAATTAAAGAATGATATTGTATCAAATTTTGCAGCATCCAATTACGCTAAAATAATTCAAAATCCTAATCAAATATTATCAAAAAAGGATGATGAAAATTCTCCTGAAAAATATTATACTGAAGTTTTTTACGAATATAAAGATGCTAAATACCAAAGTGTAATTGATAAAGCAAAGCAAGCTATTGCTTCATATGATGGTAATGCTATAGTTCCTAAATTTGAATTGTTAAAAGCTTATGCTATTGGGAAAAAAGATGGAGTTGATGCGTTTAAAGCTGCTTTAGAATTTGTTGCAATAAATTACCCCAATACCGAAGAAGGAAAAAAAGCCCAGGAAGTAATAATAACTATTCAGGCAAAAATGTGATAACCCCAAAACTAACTTAATATTATGTTTGCAGAAAAAAAAGATAAACAACCCCAAATTTTAGAACGAAATATTATTGGAAAAAACACCTCAATTGTTGGCGATGTAATATCGGAAGGCGATTTTAGAATTGATGGAAAAGTTGAAGGAACCATTAAAACAAATGGTAGGGTTGTTATTGGAAAATCAGGAGTTGTAATAGGAAAGGTTTCTTGTAATAATGCTGATATTGAAGGTAAATTTTCAGGAGAACTTTTAGTAGATAGTTTACTTACTTTAAAAGCTACAGCAACTATCTCAGGAGATCTTATTATTAGTAAACTATCAGTAGAGCCAGGGGCTGAATTTAATGCAACGTGCGCAATGAAAGGTTCAGTAAAGGAATTAAATAATGACCAACTCAAAAAAGAAAAAACAGCTTCATAAATTCGCACAATTATCGGGTGTTGCTTTTCAAATGGGTGTTACCATTTATTTAGGTGCCTATTTCGGAAAAAAATTAGATGTCCATTTTGAAACTTCAAACAAAATTTTCACACTAATTTTAACTTTAGCTGCATTGATTATTTCATTGTATAGTATTATTCAGCAATTAAAAAAAATCAACGATAAATATGACTAAATACTTCATTGGTTTTTATCTAAAATTATTTTTTATATTATTTGTTGCTTTCAGTATTCATTTATTAGTTCTAAATTATTTAAAAAAGCCACTTTTTGAAAACAGAATAATATTAGCATATGTATTAAATTTTATTTTAGCTGTAACAATTTATCATAGTTTATTTCTTCTTCGAAAAAAATATTTAGATATTTTAGGCTTCGTTTTTATGGGTGGAAGTTTAATTAAATTTTTCTTATTTTTCTTATTTTTCTTCCCTGTTTACAGAAAAAATGGAAATATTGATTTACTTGAAGCAACCTCGTTTTTAGTACCCTATTTACTATGTTTAATAATAGAAATCTTGTACTTGTCAAAATTGTTAAATAAGGCTACTTGATTCATGTAATTTTCAACAGTTTTTATTAAGACTTAATCTAAGTAAATTATTTTTTTATTTAGCATTTAAAATAGTACATTTGCCAAATATTTTTAAGCACATACTATTAATTAAGTGATATGTATAAATTTAAATTAGTAAAAAACCTAAGTTTACTTTTATTATTTTTAACCGTTTCAGTAAACGCTAGTTCTGGCACAGTAAAAGAAGAAGAGCACGGTAAAAAAGATTTAAAAACTGAAATTAAAGAATATATCAATCATCACTTGTTAGATTCGTATGACTTTAGTTTGTACTCATACATAACCGATGCGGGAGAACATGTGTATATTGGAGCTCCTTTACCTGTAATTTTATGGGATGGTGGTTTAAAAGTATTTTCATCTTCAAAATTTCACCATGGAGAAACATTGGCTGAAGTAGATGGCGATTTCTACAAATTATACCACAATAAAATATACAAAACAGATGCTGCGGGTACTATTGAATATGACGAGCATCATCATCCAACAAATGCAAAGCCTTTAGATTTTTCAATTACTAAAAACGTAGTTTTTATTATTTTAGTTGGTTTGTTAATGTTCTTTATGTTTAAAAGAATGGCTAATAATTACAAAAAAAATCCATTACCAACAGGGATGGGGCGTTTGTTAGAGCCAATTATTTTATATGTTCGAGACGATATTGCACGTCCAAATATTGGTGAAAAACATTACAAAAAATATATGAGTTACTTATTAACCATATTTTTCTTTGTGTGGATAATTAACTTATTAGGGTTAACACCGCTTGGTGTAAATGTTACTAATAATATTGCTGTAACATTAGCACTGGCATTAATGACCTATTTTATCACAACATTTTCAGGTAATAAAGATTACTGGAAACATATTTTCTGGATGCCTGGTGTGCCATGGCCAATGAAAATAATTTTAGCACCTATTGAATTATTAGGTACTATTATTAAACCATTCTCATTAATGATTCGTTTGTATGCAAACATTACAGCCGGTCATATTGTATTAATGAGTATAATTGGCTTAATGTTTATTTTTAAAAACTGGATAGGTAGCCCGTTATCATTTGGATTGGCTTTTTCCTTGTCGTTATTAGAATTATTAGTAGCAGCGCTACAAGCTTATATTTTCACTATGTTATCTGCATTGTACTTCGGTTCAGCAGTAGAAGAACATGATGAACATCATTAAAAAGAATGTTTAATTAATAAATATATATATTATGGAAGGTTTAAATTTTATTGGAGCTGGTTTAATTGTTATTGGTGCTGGTATTGGTATTGGTAGAATTGGTGGTCAAGCAATGGAAGCTATTGCACGTCAGCCAGAAGCTTCAGGGAAAATTCAAACAGCTATGCTTATTGCAGCTGCCTTGATTGAAGGTATTGGATTTGCTGCTTTATTTGCAGCTTAAGAAAAAACAAATAGCTACAACGGTTGGTTGTAGCTATTGTTTCAACCATTAATTAAATTAAATAATAACACTATAATTATATTATGGAAAAGTTAATAGAACAGTTTTCATTAGGTCTATTTGTTTGGCAAACAGTATTGTTTATAGCACTGGTATTGTTATTGAAAAAATACGCTTGGAAACCAATTTTAAATGCTGTTAACGACAGGGAAGAAGGAATTCAAAACGCTTTGAATGAGGCTGAAAATGCACGTAAGGAAATGCAAAATTTAAAAGCCGATAATGAGCGTATCTTAAATGAGGCACGAGCTGAACGTGACACAATGTTAAAAGAAGCTCGAGAAATTAAAGATACACTTATTTTAGAAGCAAAAGAAGAAGCTCAGGTTCAGGCAGCTAAAGTTATTGATCAGGCACAAGCTACTATTCAATCTGAAAAACAAGCAGCCATTGCCGAACTTAAAAATCAAGTAGCTGAATTATCTGTTGGAATAGCTGAAAAAGTTGTTCGACAAGAATTGTCAGATAAAAACAAGCAAATTAAGCTTGTTGAAAAAATGTTAAAAGAAGTAACTATTAGTTAATACATTATAAATGAGCACAAGAGCAGCATTACGCTACGCAAAAGCAATTTTAAACTTCGCCATTGAACAGAAAAAAGAAGTTCAGGTAAATGAAGATATGTTGCTAGTTGCAAAAACAATTGAAGATAGTAAAGATTTACAGTTGTTGCTTAGTAGCCCAATTTTAAAAAACGACCTAAAAAAAGCAACTTTAAAAGGAATTTTTGATAAAAAAATATTAAATATTTCTTATGGATTAATAGACTTATTAATTGATAATAAAAGATTAAATATTTTAGGTGAAGTTGCTAAAAAATATACAGTAATTTTTGACGCTTTAAAAGGAAAAGAAGTCGCGAAAGTAACTTCGGCAGTTCCTTTAACTGCTGCGTTAAAAAAACAGGTTTTAGCAAAAGTTAAAGAAATAACAAATAAAGAAGCATCTATTGAAAATATTGTAGATACTGATATTATTGGAGGGTTTATCCTTCGAATAGGAGATGTACAGTACGATGCAAGTATTGCAAATAAATTACAAGTATTAAAAAGGCAATTTGATAATCAAAGTTATATTTCAAAATTGTAAAAAATAGAATTTAGTTTTAAAAATTATATAAAATGGCATCAATAAAACCAGCTGAAGTATCAGCAATTTTAAAACAGCAACTATCTGGATTTGAAGCTTCTGCTTCATTAGATGAAGTTGGAACTGTATTGCAAGTAGGTGACGGTATTGCACGTGTTTACGGTTTAGCAAACGCACAATACGGTGAATTAGTTGAATTTGAAGATGGGCTTGAAGGAATTGTATTGAACTTAGAAGAAGACAATGTAGGTGTTGTATTATTAGGTCATTCAAAAGAAATTATAGAAGGTTCAACTGTAAAAAGAACAGAAAGAATCGCTTCTTTAAATGTGGGTGAAGGAATTGTTGGACGTGTTGTTAATACGTTAGGAGAACCAATTGATGGTAAAGGCCCTATTAAAGGCGAAACTTTTGAAATGCCTTTAGAGCGTAAAGCACCAGGTGTAATTTATCGTGAGCCTGTTACTGAGCCTCTGCAAACTGGTGTTAAAGCAGTTGATGCTATGATTCCTATTGGACGTGGTCAACGTGAGCTTATTATTGGTGACCGTCAAACTGGTAAATCAACAGTGGCTATTGATACCATTATCAATCAAAAAGAATTTTACGATGCAGGTGAACCAGTTTATTGTATTTATGTAGCTATTGGTCAAAAAGGATCAACAGTTGCTGGTATTGCAAGTTTATTAGAAGAAAAAGGTGCAATGGCGTATACTACTATTGTTGCTGCTAACGCATCAGATCCTGCTCCAATGCAAGTATATGCTCCTATGGCTGGTGCCGCTATTGGAGAATATTTTAGAGATACAGGTCGTCCGGCGTTAATTATTTATGACGATTTATCAAAACAAGCAGTTGCTTACCGTGAGGTTTCTTTATTATTAAGAAGACCACCAGGACGTGAGGCTTACCCAGGTGATGTATTCTACCTACACTCAAGATTATTAGAGCGTGCTTCAAAAGTTATTAATGATGATACTATTGCTGCTCAAATGAATGATGTTCCTGATTCGTTGAAAGGAAAAGTAAAAGGAGGAGGATCATTAACTGCATTACCAATTATTGAAACACAAGCGGGTGATGTTTCTGCATATATTCCAACAAATGTAATTTCTATTACTGACGGACAAATTTTCTTAGAATCTGATTTATTTAACTCTGGTGTTCGACCAGCAATTAACGTGGGTATTTCAGTATCACGTGTGGGTGGTAATGCTCAAATTAAATCAATGAAGAAAGTTGCAGGTACATTAAAATTAGACCAAGCACAATACCGTGAATTAGAGGCGTTTGCAAAATTTGGTTCTGATTTGGATGCGGCTACAATGAATGTAATTGAAAAAGGGAAACGTAATGTTGAGATTTTAAAACAAAATCAAGCAGATCCATTTAAAGTAGAAGATCAAGTTGCAATTATTTATGCAGGTTCTAAAAATTTATTAAAAGATGTTCCTGTAGATAAAGTAAAAGAATTTGAAACTGATTACATTCAATATTTGAACTTAAAACATAGAGATACATTAGATACTTTAAAAGCAGGTAAACTAACGGATGAAGTTATTGAAACTTTGACCAGTGCTGCTAAAGAAGTTTCAGCTAAATACGCATAATTATATTGTCATTCTCACCAAGGTGGGAGTCTCATAAATTGAAGTTCATTTTTTAAAAGATTCCGTTTAAAGTGCGGAATGAGAAAAAAATACAAAATGGCAAATTTAAAAGAAATACGTAACAGAATTACATCCATAGGTTCAACTATGCAAATTACCAGTGCTATGAAAATGGTATCGGCTGCAAAGTTAAAAAAAGCTCAGGATGCAATTACTCAAATGCGCCCATATGCTAATAAGTTGACTGAGCTTTTACAAAGTTTAAGTGCAACTTTAGAGGGTGATGTTGGGGGTGTTTATTCTGAACAAAAAGAAGTTTCAAAAGTTTTAGTTGTAGTAATTACTTCAAATCGTGGTTTATGTGGTGCTTTTAATTCTTCAGTAATTAAAGGAGCTGTAAAAAACATTGAAGAGAGTTATAACAATAAGCAAGTTGAATTATTTACTATTGGTAAAAAAGGAAACGATATTTTATCTAAAAGTTTTAAGGTAGTTGAGAATCATAATGAAGTTTATGATGATTTAACTTTTGAAAATGTCGCAGTTATTGCTGAAAAGTTGATGAATTTATTTTCAGAAGGAGAATATGATAAAATTGAATTGGTATACAACCAATTTAAAAATGCAGCTACACAAATAACTACCATTGAACAGTTTTTACCTATTATGCCTGTGAAAGGAGATAATAATGTAAATGTTGATTATATTTTTGAGCCTTCAAAATCAGAAATTGTATTGGAATTAATTCCTAAATCATTAAAAACACAGCTGTACAAAGCTATAAGAGATTCTTTTGCTTCAGAGCATGGTGCTCGTATGACAGCAATGCACAAAGCAACTGATAACGCAACTGATTTACGTAACGATTTATTATTAACGTACAATAAAGCACGTCAGGCAGCTATTACCAATGAAATTTTGGAAATTGTTGGTGGGGCAGAAGCGCTAAATGGTTAAAACAAAATTTATTTTATATACACAAAAGAGCTTATCTAATCCGGGTAAGCTCTTTTTTTGTAATTTGGTACAACATTTGATTCTCTAATGAAAAACAACTCATGAAAATACTTATAAAAACAATATTTGCAGCTTTTATTTTAATAGGAATTTTAAACTGTAAATCAACCGATAAAATGATAGTAAATAAAACCCCTTTCAAAATTATTAATGCTACCTATAACAATTGGGTTGGAGGTGTAAAAGGTGTTCGAGGGTATAAAGTTGAAATACAATTAGATAAGGCATATGAATTAGATTCTATCTATTTCAGAAATAGAAAAACCATTTTAGAATCTAAAAAAAACGATTTTAAATCTTATATCGCAATTTTCACAATTAGTGATAATCATAAAGATTTAATTTTACATTCCAACCCTAAAAAAGAGTTTGGAAATCAAGTTCCAGTTCTTAAAAAAAACTTTCCTTTTGAATTAAAAAATAATGAAGCAATGATTTCATTTCAAACCAAAAAAGGAATCCAGTACTTCAAAATTGAAAATATAAAAAAAGTTGAAGCAAAACACTTTCCTTAATTTATAAAAAAGCACTAACCTCATAATTAATATAAAAGAACTCTATTTAGGGTTCTTTTTGTTTTTGGCACGGAAATTGAAATTTGATGAGTATAACCCAAAATGAAGTATTATGAAAACTCTAAAATTACTTTTTGCTACGTTAATAATTGGAGCTGTTGTTTCATCGTGCAGCGTTATAGTTAACGACATAGATGATGGATATTATGTAACCTTAGAAGATATTGTTACAGAATATGATTTGTGGTATGTAGATTATCATAAAACTTCAGGAAACAGTCAAATTCCTTTTATGGATTTAGCATTTACATTAAGTTTTCAAAATGGCCGTTTGTATGCTAATAACAATATTGTAGGAATTGGAAATACAGGAGATGGCTATGGCATTCAAGTTGGGTATTACGATACTTACAATGGATATTTAGAAATAGATCATAATATTGATGGGTACATAGATTTTGATGTTGTTCAAATCTCAGCAAATAGAATAAACTTAATTGATAATTACAATGGTGTAACTTATTATTTAGAGGGCTATTACAAAAGTGAATTTAATTATGATCAAATATTTTACGATAATATTGAATATTTTTTACAAGAGTATAATGCCTGGGCAAAAACGTACACAAGTGATGAAGGTGATTTAAATGATTTTGATAACGAAAACTATTTGGCTTTTACTGCTGAAAATTTAACAACATTTTATTCTTCTCAAGATGAAGTTGGTACAAATATTGATAACATAATGTGGAATTTTGAAGGAAGTTATCAGGTGTTTGATGTTCAGGGTTATGACAATTTAAAAATTTTAACATTAGATTATGATTCTTATGGTACTGAAGAGTTTGAATTGACCGTTATTAATGATGGAAAAATAAGTTTATACCATAACACTTCTGGAACAACATACCATTTTGATGGATTGGGTTACATACAGTTGATGAAATCAGAAAATAAATCTAAGGAAAGTGTAAGTAAACAAGAAAGAAAACGTACTAAAATAAATAGAGAAGCAAAAGTTAGAAAAAAACATTAAAAATAAAGTTTGGTTAGTTGATTTTTAATTGGCTGTTTTGGTAGCCAATTGAACAAAAACGGCTCTCGTTAGAGAGTCGTTTTTTTGTATCTTTATTGTTCTAATATTAAGCAATAAAAACTGATAATGTCTTTTAAAGGGAGTAATTTAGGAATTGAAAAAGCAATCACGTAATTATTTGCTGAAAAAACAATCAATTTGTTTTATGCGGGAGGAGAAAATATACTTGTCCAACTTTAAAAAGAACTAAGTGCATTCTCAAAAGTTAGTAGACAGCAATTTGATGTTAGAATTAAGAAGTAGATATTTAATGTAATAGTATTACTAACTCTTGAATTTAAAAATATAAAATATTAGATTTTTTGGTGTTCATTCCGGTATAATGGAAACGGATTTTTCTGAGGTAAAATTTAAGTTAAAATAAAAATAAATGATTAATAAACGACTGTTGATTAAGAATTTACTTGCTTATAATGATGAAAATAGTTTTTATGATAATAAGCTTAAAATCTCCTTGTCATCTAAAGAAGGAAAGGCGAAATTTTTAAAACACGTTTGTGCTTTATCAAATTCTAATCCGTGTAATAATTCATATATAGTAATTGGAGTTGAAGATGAAACCAATAAAATTATTGGTGTTGATTTTTTTGATGATAGTAAAATTCAAAATTTAATGAACTCTTATTTCACCAATCCACCTAAAATTCAATATGAAAATGTTGCTTTTCCAAGATTACCTCGTTATAAAGTAGTAGGATTGGTAACTATTTTTCCAACTAATAAAGTTACTTCATTAAAAAAAGGAATTTGGAAATATGTTAGAGGGTTGTTATTTTATAGAAGAGGAAGCACCTCTAGGTCAACTTTAGGTAAATATGAATTGAAAGATACCAATAAGTCTATAGTTGAAGCTATTGAAAAAAATGCCAGCAACAATATTGAATTAACATTAGATGGTGTTTTCGATTTTTTTGAACGACATAAAGATGGATACAATCCAACATATAAAGTTTTTAACGAACAATTTGTATTGTGTTGGGCAGGGAATAAAAAAAATGTAGGTAATAAAACTTTTTATTCAAGGGTAGATATTGAGCTTATAAATGAACAAGTTCGTTTGTTTTATTCAGCACTTGATGAGGTTGAAATAGAATTCAATCATCGATCATTTATTATTACTGAATACGTTTTTTTAAAAATTAATGATAAATTTGATTACTATCCTTTTGAAAAAACGGTAATACATTTTAAAGATAGTGGGAAACACGATATAGCAACTGAATTTTTATTTAAGCCGCCACAATTCAATAGGATTGAACTTTTTCATGTACTTAATAACTGCAACACATTATTAGAGAAACTAAAAAATAAGATGCCTTTATCTAATGATGAATTAGATGATGTTCATGACATTCCAACAAATTATTTGATTTGTGTATTAAATGAAATACCGAATGCATATTCAAAATTATTAGAATCAAAAACCATTCTAAAAACTTTAGTTGATAAAACAGGCTATGTAAAATACAAGGAGGCCATAAGAATTTTACGTAAAATTAAATACAACAACTAATTTCAAAAAAACTATTTTTATCGATCAAAATATGAAATTATGAATGGAAGAACATTGGTAATTGGTGATATTCATGGCGCTTTAAAGGCATTAGAGCAAGTTGTTGAACGAGCAAATGTATCTGCAAATGATACGCTAATTTTTTTAGGAGATTATGTTGATGGTTGGAGCGATGCGCCAAACGTTATTAATTATCTTATTCAGTTAAAAACTACACATAATTGTATTTTTATTAAAGGAAACCATGACGAATTGTGTTTAAAATGGTTAACAAAACAGCAGCATAATCCACAATGGTTAATTCATGGTGGACAAACTACAGTTGATGCTTATAGCAGCATTGAAAAAGGAATTATAGATTTACATATTCTTTTCCTTGAACATCTAGAAAACTATCATATTGATAGTGAAAATCGCTTATATGTTCATGCTGGATTTACACATGAAAGAGGTGTAAAAAATGAAACTTTTCCGAAAATGTTTTATTGGGAAAGAACACTATGGGAAATGGCGTTGGCAATGGATAAAAATTTAACGAAAGAAAATGTGTTGTATCCCAAAAGATTATTAAACTATAATGAAATTTATATTGGGCATACTTCTTTAACCCGTATTGGAATAAGTAAGCCATATAAAGCTGCCAATGTATGGAATATTGATACAGGAGCTGCTTATAAAAATCCGCTTACTATTTTAAATGTTGATACCAAAGAATTTTGGCAAAGTGATCCGGTAAATGAATTATATCCTCTAGAAAATGGGAGAAATTAATATTAGCTATTTTTTAAACAAAAACTCCAAAACAATTTATTGTTTTGGAGTTTTTAATTTTAATAAACCAATTTTTATTTTGCTTCAGCGTAACGTCTTTCAACTTCATTCCAATTAATAACATTAAAAAATGCATTAATATAATCTGGTCTTCTGTTTTGATAATGCAAATAATAAGCATGTTCCCAAACATCTAGTGCCAAAATTGGAGTACCACCACATCCAATACCTGGCATTAAAGGATTATCTTGATTTGCAGTTGAGCAAATTTCTAATTTTCCTCCTTTGTGGACGCAAAGCCAAGCCCAACCTGAACCAAATCTGGTGGCTGCAGCTTTTGCAAAAGCATCTTTAAAATTTTCAACTGAACTATATTCAGCAATAATTGCATCTTTTAATTCACCCGATAAATACCCTTTTCCTTCAGGGTTCATCACTTCCCAAAACATGCAGTGATTAAAAAATCCGCCACCATTATTTCTAACAGCTGTATTATTTTTATCTAATCCTGTAATAATTTCGTCTATTGATTTTCCTTCTAAATCAGTTCCAGCAATTGCATTGTTTAAATTGTTGGTATATCCTGCATGATGTTTACTGTGGTGAATTTCCATAGTTCTAGCATCAATATGCGGCTCTAGCGCATCATAAGCGTACGATAATTTTGGTAACTCGAAAGCCATAATAGTAATTTTTAGTTAACATTTATTGTATATCAAAGGTAGTTAACCAATTTCAATCTTGAAAATCGAATGTGTTTATAGTGTTATTGTTATATTTTATAGTTGGTAGTTTATTTTTTTAAATAAATCCCAAAGTACTACACCACAACTTACAGAGATATTTAAAGAATGTTTGGTCCCAAATTGCGGAATTTCAATACAATAATCTGAAGCCGAAACTACTTCCTGTTGTACTCCTTTTACTTCATTTCCCATAACAATAGCATATTTTTGATTTGGTTGAATTGTAAAATCTTGAAGTAGCATGCTATTTTCTGCTTGTTCAATGGAAGCAACCAGAACTTTATCCATTTGTAATTTTTTTACTAATTCTAAAGTATTTTCAACATATTCCCATTCAACAGATTCGGTGGCTCCTAAAGCTGTTTTATGAATTTCTTTATGAGGTGGCTTCGCAGTAATTCCGCAGAGGTAAATTTTTTCAATTAAAAAGGCATCACTAGTTCTAAAAACCGACCCAATATTGTTTAAACTTCTAATATTATCTAAAATAACAATTAACGGAATTTTATCCGTTTTTTTGAAATCTTCCACATTCAGCCTGCCAAGTTCGCTATTTTTTAATTTTCTCATAATTTGTTTAGAAACTTTAGCTTCTTTTTAAAATTTCAATTTTTTAGTTTTCAATTAAAATGTAACTTCGCAAAACTAACGTAATTTCTAAAAAATTGGCAACAAAAATGAAGAAAGTCACTCCTTTAATGAAACAATACAATGCAATTAAGGTTAAATATCCTGATGCAATGTTGTTATTTAGAGTTGGAGATTTTTACGAAACTTTTGGTGAAGATGCCAAAAAAGCAGCCCAAGTTCTAGGAATTATTTTAACCAAACGTGGCGCAGGAAGTGCAAATGAGACAGCCTTGGCTGGATTTCCACATCATTCATTAAACACCTATCTGCCAAAGCTAGTTAAGGCAGGAATGCGTGTTGCTATTTGCGATCAATTGGAAGATCCAAAAATGACGAAGACCATTGTAAAAAGGGGTGTTACCGAGCTTGTAACTCCAGGAGTTGCATTGAATGATGAAGTTTTACATTCTAAATCAAATAACTTTTTAGCATCGGTTCATTTTGGAAAAAAATATTTAGGAGTTAGTTTTTTAGATGTTTCAACAGGTGAGTTTTTAACCGCTCAGGGAAATGCTGAATATATAGATAAATTACTTCAAAACTTTACTCCAAGTGAGGTTTTGGTTCAAAAACAAAACAAAACCAAGTTTTTTGAATTGTTTGGAGATCGTTTTTATACCTTTTATCTAGAAGATTGGATATTTCAACCAACGTATGCATTAGAAACCTTAACCAACCATTTTAAAGTAAAAACCTTAAAAGGTTTTGGAGTTGATGATTTAAACGAAGGAATTATTGCATCGGGAGCTGTATTATATTATTTATCCGAAACCCAACATAACAAGTTAGACCATATTTTGGTAATCAATCGTATTTCTGAAGATAATTATGTTTGGATGGATAGATTTACCATCAGAAATTTAGAATTATACAATTCAACATCTATAAATGCTGTAACGTTACTCGATGTAATTGATAAAACCATTTCACCTATGGGTGGAAGAATGTTAAAACGTTGGCTGGCATTACCTTTAAAAGATGTAAATAGAATTAAAAAACGTCACGATATTGTAAAATATTTTATTGATAACGATGCGTTTTTTGAACTTTCAACTTTTCAAATAAAGCAAATTTCTGACATTGAACGTTTGGTTTCAAAAGTAGCAACCAATAAGGTAAATCCACGAGAAGTTGTTTTGTTGAAGAATTCGTTAAATGCCATTCTTCCTATTAAAGAGGCTGCTGAAAAAAGTGATAACGAAAGTTTAAGAATTATTGGTGAGCAATTGCAAAATTGCAATGCTTTGCGAGAAAAAATTTCAAAGACCTTAAATGAAGATGCTCCGGTAAATATTAATAAAGGAAATAGTATTGCTGAAGGCGTTTCAGAAGAGCTTGATGACCTGAGAAGTATTTCAAATTCAGGAAAGGAATATTTAGACAATATGTTGGCCAGGGAAACGGAGCGAACAGGAATTACTTCATTGAAAATAGCTTTCAACAATGTTTTTGGATATTATATTGAAGTTAGAAATTCGCATAAAGATAAAGTTCCTGAAGAATGGATACGTAAACAAACATTGGTAAATGCTGAACGTTATATTACCGAGGAATTAAAGGAATATGAAACTAAAATTTTAGGTGCTGAGGAAAAAATTGGGAAGCTAGAACAAGAACTGTTTGCTGAACTAATTGGCTCGCTTTTAGATTATATTCAACCAATACAATTGAATGCTCAGTTAATTGGCCAGATTGATTGTTTATTGTCATTTGCTGAACTGGCAAAACAAAACAATTACATACGCCCACAATTAGATGAAAGTACCGATTTAGAGATCAAAAACGGTCGCCACCCTGTAATTGAAAAGCAATTACCAATTGATGAAGAATATATAGCAAATGATGTGGTGTTGAATAGGAATCAACAGCAAATAATAATGATTACCGGACCTAATATGAGTGGTAAATCAGCTATTTTACGTCAAACTGCTTTAATTGTTCTGCTGGCGCAAATGGGAAGTTATGTCCCAGCTCAAAATGCAAGAATTGGAATTGTAGATAAAATTTTTACACGTGTTGGTGCAAGCGATAATATATCTATGGGCGAATCTACTTTTATGGTAGAAATGAACGAAACTGCCAGTATTTTGAATAATATTTCTGAAAGAAGTTTGGTGTTGTTAGATGAAATTGGACGAGGAACAAGTACCTATGATGGAATCTCTATTGCCTGGGCAATTGCTGAATATTTACACGAACATCCATCAAAAGCAAAAACTTTATTTGCTACGCATTATCATGAATTAAATGATATGACCAATACATTTGAGCGTGTTAAAAACTTCAATGTTTCGGTAAAAGAGTTAAAAGACAAAGTAATTTTCTTGCGAAAACTGGTATCTGGGGGAAGTGAACATAGTTTTGGGATTTATGTAGCGAAATTAGCAGGAATGCCAACAGCCGTAGTTCATAGAGCTTCAAAAATGCTGAAACAACTAGAGAAAAATCACACAAATGAAGAGATAAAAGATACTTTGAAAAATGCTTCAGATGAGGAAATGCAATTAAGCTTTTTTCAACTTGACGATCCTTTATTAGAAGATATTAAAGAAGAAATTCTCTCCACAAATATTGATACGTTAACCCCCATTGAAGCGTTAATGAAATTAAACGAAATTAAACGAATGTTGACCAAGAAAAATGGTAAATAATTTAGAACAAGGTTTTTTTGGAATTGGTATTCAGAATGGAAAAACTCCTGAAAATTTGGGTGTTTTGTGGCGTTCTGCACAAAATTTAGGAGCAAGTTTTATTTTCACAATTGGTAATAGATATGCAAAACAAGCTTGTGATACTCACAAAGCAACTGGCGCTATGCCTTATTTTCATTATAATACTTTTGATGAGTTTTATAAAAATTTACCAAAGGGAGCAATGTTGGTTGGAGTTGAAAAAAATGATGATGCACAGAAGTTAGAAACTTTTGAACATCCAAGACGTTGTGTTTATTTATTGGGTGCTGAAGATCACGGACTGTCTAAATTAGCCATTGAAAAGTCACATTTTTTGGTAAAATTTAAATCTACTTTAAGTTTAAATGTATCGGTAGCAGGTAGTATTGTAATGTATGACCGACAGTCTAAGTTGAAATTATCTGAATTGTAGTATCTTTGTAAAAAATTAAATTAAAATGCTTTTATTCATTAGTGGTCCTGAAATATTTGTAATACTTGTAATTGTTGTGATGCTTTTTGGCGCCGATAAATTACCTGAAATTGCACGAGGTCTGGGTAAAGGTATGCGCCAAGTCAAGGATGCAACAAATGATATTAAGAGAGAAATAAAGAATAGTGCCGAAAAAAACGATATTGATATTGATGCTGCCGCAAAGGTTCGTGATGAAATTAATAAAGTGAAAGATGATTTTGATGTTGGTGAATTTACCAGGCCTGTTTCAAAAATTAAAAATAAAATTATTGATGATATTTCTGGCCCTATAAAAAGAGGTGAATAATAGGCTAGTGTTAAATCATTCTAACGTTTTTTTATAAGTGCATTTAGGTTGTTTTAGATTTAGGTTTTGAAATGATATTTTTTAAGAGAATGTCAAAAATTTATTTTAAAAGAATCAAAGAACTCGACTTATTGTTAAGCCGTCTCTTATTGGAAGTATAACTGTTTCAACCCTATTGTCAGAATTTAGCAGAGCATTGTATTCAATTAAAGCTTTGGTGTCAATGTCTTTTGGATTTAGTTTTTCAACTACTTTTCCACTCCATAATACATTATCAGATAAAATTACTCCACCCTTATTCATTTTATCAATTATTAAATTGAAGTAATTTACGTAGTTAGATTTATCGGCATCAATAAAAACCAAATCAAATTTTTCGTCCAATGTTGGAATTATATCTATAGCATTACCAATAAGTTGTTTCAGTTGATTTTTATAAGGTGATTTATTAAAAAAACCTTGCACAAAATCTTCCAATTCTTCGTTAATATCTATGGTGGTTAAAAACCCATTCTTAGCAAGACCTTCAGCCAAGCAAAGTGCGGAATAACCTGTGTAAGTACCAATTTCTAAAATATTTTCAGGGTGAATTAATTTTGATAACATAGACAAAATTCTTCCCTGGTAGGCGCCACTTAACATTCTTGGATTCAAAATTTTTTGCCAAGTTTCTTCATTTAATTGTTGTAATAAAGCTGGTTCATGCTGTGAATGGTTTATTACATATGTATCTATTTCAGTTGGTATAAATTCCATGATTATTAATGTGTGAAAAGAAGTTTTTTGAAAAAAGTTTAGGTAAAAAAATTTAAGATTTTTGTTTCATTGTTTTTAAAGCTTTCAAAAGTTGGATTAAATCTTTTCTTTTATTTTTTGATTCATATGTTCTTTTTCTTCTTCACAAAGACAAGAATTTTGATGTTTTTTGCAAACAGAGTAGTTTTCATAACACTTAGTCATTATGGTGTTTTGTTTACTATATAAACCACATTTTTTACATAAAAACAAATGAATGACAAGTTTTAGTTTCCCTAAAAATGAGGATTCTTTATATTGACTTTTGTCACAAATTTTGGTGGCTTCATCACAAGTTAATTTCATTTTAAATCTTGTTTAATCATTAAACCAATTATCTTCCATACACTTTCTTAATTGTGTTCTAGCTCTATGAATAATGACCCATAGGTTTGACGAGGTTATTTGCAATTCCTTACATATTTCCTCTGTATCAAATTGTTGGATAGTCTTCATCCTAAATACCATTTCATATTTTTCGGGAAGTTTACTAATACACTTTTGAAGCGCTTCATTTAACTCGGTATTTTCTATACTTTTTTCTGCATCAATATTCCAGTTTGATGGCACTCTTTCTTCTATCCATTCACCTTCTCTTTCACCGTCTGAATAAAAATTCATTTTTACTTCAGCTTTTCCTTTTGCTGAATTTATTTTACGGTAATGATCAATAATTTTTCTTTTTAAAATTGAAATTAACCAAGTTCGTTCACTTGCTTTTCCTTGAAAATTTTTCATAGCTTTTAATCCTGCAAAAAATGTTTCCTGAACTAAATCTTTGGCAATTTCATGATTATTAACTCTACCTTTTGTATAGCTATATAAATAATCAGCATATAATTTCACCCATTTGTTTGGATTTAAGGTATGTTTAATTTTGGACATAAACTGCGAATAATTAAAAGCGAATTTAATTATTTTATTTAAATTGCATTTAATAAAATGTCAACTTGTAAATTCTTTTATTTTTTCAAATAAAAGTTTCTTATTAATTGGTTTGGTTATATATGAATCAAAGCCTTCGTTTATAGCAGCTTGTTTTTCTGATTTCATTGCAAAGGCTGAAAGTGCAATTATTGGAATATTTGGTCTTAATTTTTTAATTGCATTCATTGCTTCGTAACCATTTAATACAGGCATTTTTATATCCATTAAAACTAGATCAATTTCATTGTGTTTTTGTACTATCTCAATAGCTACTTGACCATTTGAAGCTTCAAGAACATGAATATTTGTACTTGAAAATAATTCCAAAAGATACATCATATTATATTCTTCATCTTCAGCAACTAAAAGGGTTATTTTTTTTTCTTTCATCATAGGGAAATAAATGCATATTAACTAAAAATACAAAAAAACACATTTATTTTTTAGTTGTTTAACATTTTTTAACATTTTTTAATAGGTAGTTTTATTAAAACAATAGTCCCTTTATTTGATTCACTTTTTATTTCAATACTGCCTTTGTGGAGTGAAATTATTTTTTTAGCAATGGTTAAACCTAGGCCAAGGGATTTTTTTTGATGAACATCATACGTGTTTACTACAAAAAACTCATCAAACACTTTTGAAATATATTTAGGCTCAATTCCAATTCCTTCATCTTCAATTGACAATATTAATTCTTGCTCATTTGTTGAAACAAGAATATTAATATTAGTGTCGCTAGTTGAATAACTAATGGCATTATTAATAATGTTTTCAAGCGCAATTTTTAGTTCAGAATAATCAAAGTTAAGTTTTAAGCTTATCGGTGCATTTGTGTTGAGCAGGATGTTATAGTCTGTATATTTTTTTTTAAAACCTGTTACAATATCATTAATAAGCTCATGAAAATTTTGATATTCAATATTTAATTTAAAATCATCAGATTTTAAACTAACAGCCTTTGCAAAGGTGCTTAAAAGATCAAGACTATATTCAGCTGAATTGTAAATTACATTTGAGTATTTTATTAACTTTTCAGGATTGTAATTTTCTATGTTTTCAAGCATCATTTCCGAAAAAGAATAGATGACTCCAATAGGATTTTTTAGATTATGAGTTAATTTTCCTAACAACAATTTATTTTCTTTTTTATATTGATTAAAATTGTTAGATAAATTTTTGTGTTTCATACTTAATTGAACAATTTTATCTTCTAATTGTTCAATGTAACTTTCTAATGGTTCTATTTTCTTTTTCAAGATGGGAACATTTTAATGTAAATTTAATTTTAATAATCAATTAATCAAACTAAGTTGTATCTTTTAATCAAATTAAATGATTTAACCGTTTGTTAATTAAAACTTTAATATAGAATTTATTTTTAAATTTAAAATTATTTTTACAATAAAATAAAACGGTTTTTCATTACTTTTACCAAATTATAAAAACAAAATTCATGTCAACAGCAAAAAAAGAATATAAAAGAATTACTACCAATTCACTGGTAGAAATGAAGAGAAATGGTGAAAAAATAGCTATGCTTACTGCGTATGACTATACCATGGCTAAAATTGTTGACAATGCAGGAATTGATATTATTTTAGTAGGTGATTCAGCTTCAAATGTAATGGCTGGCCATGAAACTACATTGCCTATAACTTTAGATGAAATGATTTACCATGCAAGTTCAGTTGTACGAGCAATTGATCGTTGTTTGGTAGTTGTTGATTTACCTTTTGGAAGTTATCAGGGAAATTCTAAAAGCGCATTAGATTCTGCTATAAAAATAATGAAACAATCGGGTGCTCATTCAGTAAAATTAGAAGGCGGAAGTGAAATTAAAGAATCTATTACAAGAATTTTATCATCGGGTATTCCGGTAATGGGGCATTTAGGATTAACACCTCAATCTATTTATAAGTTTGGAACTTATACTGTAAGAGCAAAAGAAGAAGCAGAAGCAATTAAGCTAAAACAAGATGCTTTGTTATTGCAGGAATTAGGATGTTTTGCAATTGTATTAGAAAAAGTTCCTGCAAAATTAGCTAAAGAAGTTGCCAATAGTTTAACCATTCCTGTAATTGGTATTGGAGCTGGAAATGGTGTTGATGGTCAGGTTTTAGTTACTCATGATATGTTGGGAATGACACACGAATTTAACCCGCGTTTTTTACGTAGATACCTAGATTTATTTACTGAAATGACAGGTGCTTTTGAAAACTATATTACTGATGTAAAAAGTCTTGATTTTCCTAATAAAAATGAGCAATATTAAAAAATGAAAATCCTTCATTTAGACACAAATCATCCAGTTTTAATTGAAGGTCTTGAAAAATTGGGCTGCATTTGTGATGAAGATTATACCTCTTCAAAGCAAGAAATTGAGCAAAAGATTGCTTCCTACAACGGTATTGTAATTCGCAGTCGTTTTAAAATAGATAAACAGTTTTTTGATTCGGCTAAAAATCTAAAATTTATTGCAAGAGTTGGTGCAGGACTTGATAGTATTGACGTTGAATATGCGCAAAAAAAAGGAGTTCGTTTAATTTCTGCTCCTGAAGGAAATAGAAATGCTGTTGGTGAACATGCCTTAGGAATGTTATTGTCATTGTTCAATAATATAAAAAAAGCCGATTTGGAGATAAGATCTGGAGTTTGGTTGCGTGAAGAGAATAGAGGTTTAGAACTTGACGGAAAAACTATTGGATTAATTGGTTATGGAAACATGGGAAAGGCCTTTGCAAAAAAACTTCGTGGCTTTGATGTTGAAGTATTGTGTTACGATATTTTAGAAAACATAGGAGATGAAAATTGTAAACAAGTAACTTTACAAGAACTCCAAGAAAAAGCAAATGTTGTAAGTTTGCATACACCGTATAATAAACGTTCTTATCAAATGGTTAATAAGCAATTTATAGCCAATTTTAAAAATCCGTTTTACCTTGTTAATACAGCTCGTGGAAATGCTGTGGTAACAAATCATTTGGTGGAAGCATTAATTAATAAAAAAGTATTAGGCGCTTGTTTAGATGTTTTGGAATATGAAAAAGGATCTTTTGAGAATTTATTTGAAAATGAATCCTTGCCTAAAGCTTTTAATTATTTAATAAAAGCTGATAACGTTTTACTGTCTCCTCATGTAGCAGGTTGGACTGTGGAATCAAAAATTAAATTGGCACAAACCATTGTTGATAAAGTAGAAAAAATCTTTTTTTCTGAAGAATTATAAAGAGTTAAAGCAATTAGAGAATTATTAATAAATAAAGGAATAAGAAGTTCCTATAGTTGGTGATATGGAAACTTAGTGTTTTAATAAATTAGGCTGGATATTAGACCCCAAAGAAAATTAGATTGAGCTTTGGGAGTTTATTAATACGGCGGTTCAATATTAAAAAATCAATTAAAAATGGATGTTATAGACAAAAAAGGACAAGTAGTCCCACAGGAAGAAAGTAAAAGAGTATTAGCAGGTGTTTTAGGTATTTTGTTAGTGTCACTAGGGATTCATAAATTTATACTTGGATACACAGCAGCTGGAATTATTCAAATAATTATTTCATTTGTTAGTTGCGGTATTTTAACTATAATTCCTTTTATTGAAGGTATTATTTACTTAACCAAATCTGATGAGGAGTTTATTGAAACTTATCAAATTAACGAAAAACAATGGTTTTAAAAAACCTATTTTGAAGATGGAGCTACACTAACTTCATCTTCATTTTTTACTCTTTCAAGTTTACTTTCTAATTCGGCCTGATACTCTTCCATTACTGGTTTAACTGTGCTTTCAGGTATATCAGAAATTCTAATGTACATTAATCCATCAACCGAATTGTTAAATTTTGGGTCTACATTAAAAGCAACTACACGAGCATTTTGTTTTATATATTTTTTAATCAAAACAGGAATGCGCAACGCTCCAGGTTCAATTTCATCAATAACCTTATCAAATTTATTTAAATCGGCTTTTGTGGCGTCAAAAACAAAATCTTTATCAGCATCTTTTAATTTAACTTTATATTCTTTTTTAGGTTGAATATATTGAGCAATATATGGATCATAATAGTGAGACTTCATAAACTCAATCATTAACGATTTAGAAAAATTTGAAAATTGGTCACTAATACTCACTCCACCAATTAAATATTTGTACTTTGGATATCGTAGTGTAACGTGTACAATTCCTTTCCAAAGTAAAAATAAGGGCATTAGTTTTTGTTGATATTCTTTTACAATAAATGCTCTTCCCATTTCAATGGAATTTTCCATCATAGAATAAAGCTCGGGCTCAAATTTGAATAAGGTGTGAATGTAAAATCCTTTAATTCCGTATTTTTTAAAAATTGATTTTCCAAGCCCCATTCTATAGGCGCCAACTACTTTCTTTTGCTCTTTATCCCATAGAAACATGTGGTGATAATAACCATCAAAAGTATCCAAATCAATAGATTTGTTTGTTCCTTCACCTACTTCTCTAAATGTAATTTCACGCAATCGTCCAATTTCAAACATAATGTTTGGAATTTTTTTACTCGCAGCAAAAAACACTTCGTAATTTTTACTTTTCAGTAATCGTCCATCATTATCTCTAAGTAATTCAACCTCTTGAATCATTTTATCAACATTACACTGATTTACAATTTCTTTGGGTGATTTTGGTATTTTTAAAGAGGGCGTTGTTAATGTTATTGATCGCTTTTCAAAAGGGTTTGCCAACATGTAAGTTTTCTTTCTTATAAAATCACAAAAATCTTGTAACTTTTCGAAGTTTTTTTGGTCTTTAACTTTAATTGGTTTTCCAATTCTAACTTTTATAACACGTTCCTTTTGGGATAATAATTCTGAAGGTAATTTCGCTGTTCTAAATGTATCATGGATTTTTGATAGTAAATAAAACATTCTGCTGTTTTTAGCATGGAAATAAATTGGGATTACCGGAACTTCAGCTTTTTTAATTAATTTGATAGCGCTTTCTTCCCAAGGTTTATCTACAATTAATTTTCCATCTTTATAAGTTGAGACCTCTCCTGCAGGAAAAATTCCTAAGGGTTTACCTTCATCTAAATGGCGCAATGAATTTTTTAAACCTGAAACACTTGAACGTATATCTTTTCTGTTTTCAAAAGGATTAACAGGCATAACATACGGCTTTATGGGTTCAATCTTGTGAAGTAAAAAATTGCCAATTAGTTTAAAATCAGATCTTTTTTCAATTAATAATTTCAGAAGTAAAATACCATCAATGCCACCAAGAGGATGATTTGAAACTGTTATAAAAGCGCCATTTGCAGGGATACGTTTTAAATCTTTTTCAGGAATTTCGAATTTAATTTGAAAATCATCTAATAAAGCATTTAAAAAATTTAACTCTTTCAAATGTTTATTTTTTGTATAAATTCTATTAATTGCTGTAATTCTTAAGAGTTTCATTAAAACCCAACTTAGAAAGGTTCCTATAAAACCATATTTATTAAGGTTAACAGCTTGTGCAACTTCTTTTAACGTTACTAAACTCATTAATTTTTTGTTTGGCTTATTACAAAAATAGGCATTTTATTGTTGTGATTTGACAACTATTTGAACGGTATTTTGAGTCGCTTGTTTTAATAAAACATTTCCTTTATTTTCAATTTTTTCAATGGCATTTTTAGTTGCGTGTCTAACGGTATAAAGTATGGCATTATCCCAATAATTCACATTGTATTTTAATTTAATATCTTTTAAAAAATCATTAAAATTATTGAATTTATCTTCTATACAAATAGAAAAACTCAACGCTGAATTTTGAATTAAGTTTACTTTTAATTTATGGTTGTGTAGTATTTTAAATACATCGCTTAAATTGTGTTCTACCATAAATGAAAAATCTAACGCAGAGACTGATACTAAAATTTGCTCTTGTTTTAAGATAAAACAAGGAGTTTCAGGAACAAGGTGTTTTCCTTTTCCAACAATGGTTCCTTTGCTTTTTATGTTTGTAAATGAACGAACAAATAAAGGAATATTTTTATTTTCTAAAGGTTTTAATGTTTTAGGATGAATAACTGAGGCTCCGTAAAATGCCATTTCAATTGCTTCAGAATATGATATTTGTTCCAATAATTGGGTTTCTTCAAAATAACGAGGATCCGCATTTAAAACCCCATCAACATCTTTCCAAATGGTTAAACTTTTAGCATCTAAGCAAAAGGCAAAAATAGCCGCTGTATAGTCTGACCCTTCTCTGCCAAGCGAAGTGGTATTATTGTTGGAGTTAGACCCTAAAAACCCCTGAGTGATATACAATTGATTTTTATCTAATTTTGAAATATTCGACAAAGTATTTTCCCAAGATACATGAGCATCGCGGTAATTATTATCGGTTTTTATGTAATTTCTTACATCTATCCAGTTATTTGTAATTCCAGCTTTATTAAGATATGTACTAATAATTTTAGTTGAGAGTAATTCACCATAGCCAATAATCTGATCATAAATGTAATTATAATCGTTTATGTTATTTGAAATTAAAAAGCCGCTTAATTGTCCAAATAATTGTTCAATTTCAATAATTAAAGGATTTGGATTTTCAAAAAGTTCATTAATTATTTGAAAATGAAATATTCTAACAAATTCAATATTTTTCTGAAGATTATTGTTGTTTTTATAATAAGAATCAATAATATTTTCAAAGGCATTGGTCATTTTACCCATTGCCGAAATTACAATCAATGTATTTTCTGACCCTTCTTGTTGTAATACATTTACAACATTTTTAACAGCTTGAGCGTTTTTAACCGATGCGCCACCAAATTTAAAAATCTTCATAATTATTTGCCTAAATATTTTTTCATTGCAGCTTTCTCTATTTGGGCAGTATCCCAATCCCTTAATACTTTAGCTCCAGTACTTTCATAAAATTCAATAGCTGGAGAATTCCAATCTAAAACAGCCCACTCAATGCGTTCAACACCTAAATTATAACCATATTCAACAACCTTTTTATACAAGGCACTGCCAATTTTTAAGCCTCTTTTACTTTCAGTCACAATTAAATCTTCTAAATGAATGGTTGGTCCTTTCCAAGTCGAATAACGAGGATAAAATAAGGCCATTCCAACAATTTCAGCATTTATTTCAGCAATAAAACATTTAAATAAAGGATGCTTTCCAAAACCAGCCCTCTCTAAATCACTAACAGTTACAATAACCGCTTTTTCCTCTTTTTCAAAAATTGCAAGTTCTTTAATTAAATTTAAAACAGAAGGCATATCTTCTAATTTTGCATCTCTTACTTTAAAATTCATAAAACTTATTGTTTTCAATGAAAGCTAAAGTAAAAAACTTTATTTACAGATGAATAAAATAATACTGTTTTTTACAATTTATTTTATTGATATTTGCTAAAACATTTAACCACCTATTATGCACGGCAATAACTTAACTTTAGATGAATTTATAATTGAAAATCAAAAACATTATAAATCTACCTCTGGTGAATTTTCACGTTTGATAGGATCTATTAAATTAGCGGCAAAAGTTGTTAATTATAAAGTAAACAAGGCTGGTTTAGTTGATATTTTAGGCGATGCAGGCGATACTAATATTCAAGGAGAAGATCAAAAAAAATTAGATGTTTACGCAAATGAAGTTTTTATGCAAACACTTATAAATCGTGAAATTGTGTGTGGTATTGCAAGTGAAGAAGAAGACAATTTTGTTGCTATTAAAGGAAAACATGGTACAAATGAAAATAAGTATGTTTTGTTGATGGACCCGCTTGACGGATCTTCAAATATTGATGTAAATGTTTCAGTGGGTACTATTTTTTCAATTTATAGAAGAGTTACTCCAATTGGCGCTCCGGTTGAAAAAATTGATTTTTTGCAACGGGGAAGTCAACAAGTTGCAGCCGGTTATGTTGTGTACGGAACTTCAACAATGTTAGTGTATACATCAGGTCATGGGGTTAACGGATTCACATTAAACCCGGCAATTGGTTCTTTTTATTTATCGCACCCAGATATGCAATTCCCAAAAAACGGAAAAATTTACTCTATAAATGAAGGGAATTATGTACATTTTCCACAAGGTGTAAAAGATTATTTAAAATACTGTCAGGAAGAAAAAGAGAATCGCCCATATACCTCTCGTTATATTGGTTCTTTGGTTTCAGATTTTCATAGAAATATGATTAAAGGAGGAATTTATATTTACCCAACAAGTTTAATTGGCCCTAAAGGAAAACTCAGATTGTTATATGAATGTAATCCTATGGCATTTTTAGCCGAACAAGCTCTTGGAAAAGCTTCAGATGGATATCAAAGAATTATGGATATAAAACCTACAGAATTACATCAGCGTGTTCCTTTTTTCTGTGGAAGTGAAAAAATGGTTGATAAGGCTGAGGAGTTTATGGCAAAATACCCTGAGGATGCCAAATACAATGAAATTGAAGATTAAAATTCAAGAATTAAACTCGCAATCCAAAAATAGATTAGAATTCCAAAAATATCATTACTGGTTGTAATAAAAGGTCCGGTAGCAATAGCTGGGTCAATCCCTTTTTTATCTAAAAATAACGGAATAAAAGTGCCAATAATTCCTGCTACAATAATTACTGCAAATAATGAAATTGAAATTGCTATGGCTGTGTTAAAATCACTTTGCCAAATCCAGGTAAAAACAAATAACAAAATTGCTAAAATTAATCCGTTAACAACGGCTAATGTAAACTCTTTAATCAACCTCTGACCTATGCTTCCTTTTAAATTATCATTAGCCAAACCTTGAACAATAATTGCCGAAGATTGTACACCAACATTACCGGCCATGGCGGCAATTAACGGAGTGAACATAAATAAAATCGCGTTTTCTTCTAAGGCTCCTTCAAAAAGCCCCATAATTCTTGCCGCTCCAACACCTCCCAACAAGCCTAGAAATAACCAAGGTAAACGTGCTCGTGTTAATTCCCAAAGGCTGTCATCAGCTTCAACATCTTCTAATAAACCAGCAGCCAATTGATAATCTTTTTCTGCTTCTTCTTTAATTACATCTACAATATCATCAATAGTAATTCTTCCTACTAAACGCCCAATTTCATCTACAACTGGAATAGCTTCTAAATCGTATTTTTGCATTACTCTTGCTACTTCCTCAGCTTCTTCATTTACATTTACTGAATCTACTTTTTTAATAAAAACGTCTTTAATAGCAGTTTTTGTGGAGGTAGTTAATAAATCTTTTAATGAAAGTCTTCCTTTTAAAATATCATTATCATCAACAACATAAATAGAGTGTACCCTGGTAACTTCTTCTGCCTGAGCTCGCATTTCTTTTACACAGGTAAGTACATTCCAGTTTTCATTTACTTTAACTAATTCTTTAGCCATTAATCCACCGGCAGTATCTTCATCGTAACGTAAAAGTTCAACAATTTCTTTTGCGTGTTCAACATCTTCAAGTTGAGCTATTACTTCTTCTTTTTGTTCTTCTGGAAGTTCGGAAATAATATCTGCGGCATCATCAGAATCTAGTTCGTCAATTTCTTCTGCAATTTCTTTTGATGAAAGTTCTTTTAATATTTTTTCACGATCATCTTCATCCAGTTCGGCAATTACATCAGAAGTTTTCTCACTATCTAATAATTTTATTAAATAAAGTGATTCTTCAGTTTCTAATTCTTCAATTATTTCAGCAATATCAGCATAATGTACTTCTTCTAATAGATTTACAAGTACAGTATTTTTATTTTCAACAATTAATTGTTGAATTTCCTGAATGTATTCTTTTGTAATTTCAAACGACATCTTTTTCTATTTTAGAAGTAAGATTTATGAATTCTTGAACAGATAATTGTTCTGGACGTTTAGCAAAGATACTATCTTCTCTTAAATTATCAGATAAATTCATTGTTTTTAAGCTGTTTCGCAATGTTTTTCTACGTTGATTAAATGCCGTTTTCACCACTTTATAAAACAATTTTTCATCAACTGGTAACGTGAAATTTTCTTTTCGAATAAGTCTGATTACACCTGAATCCACCTTTGGAGGAGGATTAAAAACGCTTGGTGGTACGGTAAATAAATATTCAACATTATAAAAAGCTTGTGTAAGTACCGATAAAATTCCATAAGTTTTACTTCCTTCTTTTTCAGCAATACGTTTGGCTACTTCTTTTTGAAACATACCTGAAAATTCAGGAATTTGAGCTCTGTTTTCAAGTGTTTTAAAAACTATTTGAGATGAAATATTATAGGGAAAATTTCCAATAATAGCTATTGGTTCATCACCAAAATAATCAGAAAGATTTATTTTTAAAAAATCTTTTGAAATAATTCTGTTTGCTAAGTTTAAATAATGCGCTTGTAAATATTCAACCGATTCGGTGTCAATTTCAATTACATAAGTTGTTAAAGGTTTTTTAAGTAAATATTTAGTTAAAACACCCATTCCAGGTCCTATCTCTAAAACATTTTTATAGCCAATTTCTGTTAAGCTATCGGCAATTTTTTTAGCAATATTTTCATCTTTTAAAAAATGCTGCCCCAGGTGTTTTTTTGCACGTACACTCATCTGTTAATTTTTAGTACTCATACTATACTGTTCAGTAATTACTTTTAATTCTGTTCTAAAAGCAACAATTTTATCACCAAATAATTGTAGCGCCTCTTTACGTAGCTTTGTTGCATCAGTATTGTAATAATCATTTAATGTTTCAATGCTATCTGTTGTGTATTGAACGGAATAAGTAACACCTCCCATTTCTTCATTTACCATAACTTGACTCATTTTGGCTTTCGTGAATTTTTCAGTTGCCAACATAGCTGGAATATGGGTGGTTTTCATCCAATTTAGCCATTGACTATGGATAGATTCGTGCACGTTTGTAGTTACATTATATATGTACATAAGTTGAAAATTTGAAAGAATTAACGCATCAAAAGTATTGAATCTAATTCAAAATATCACCTCTTAACTTTCTAAACTTTTTTCTGGCATCAACTAAATGAATGCTTGAAGGATAATCAAAAATTATTTTTTGATAATATTCTTTTGCTTTTTCAGGGTTGTTGAGTTTATTCAAATATAATTCGGCTAAATAATAAATGGCATTATCAACTAAAATATCTTCAGCATTTAATTCAATAATTTTTAAATAATTTGTTTCAGCTTTTTCAAACTGATTGGTTGTTTCAAATAATTGAGATTGCTTAAACAAAGCCTCATCTTCAATAGGATGATCTTTATAGGTAATTAATAATTTTTGTAGCGTATTAATAGCTTCATTATTTTTTTTCTGAAAAGATAACAAATCGGCTTTTGCATAGGTTTTAAGGGCTAATTTTAAACTGTCTTTTACGTTATTATCAGTAATTAAAAGATTTAAATTTAAAGCATCATTTGATATTAATTGTGAAGTAGAACTTTTCAAGACTTTTAATTGTGTTTGTGCCCACTCAAAGTCACCTTTAAAATAGGAGGTTTGTGCAATTTTAAATCGTGCAAGTTGTCCAATAGTGTGGTTTTTTAAATTATTTTGAACCTGAGTGTAGTAAATTAAAGCGCTGTTAAATTTGTTATCGAAAACCAAAACATCAGCTAATTTTGTTTTCACTCTTCCTTTCTCAAACTCATTTAAAGGTAATTTCAAAGTGCTTTTAAGTATTTTAATTGCGTTGATTGTTTCATTTTTGTTAAAAGCTAAAAATTGCGCATATACCATTTGAATTTCAACGGTTTCAATGTCTTTACCATATTGTTGAAATAATTGCTGAAACTGATTTTCTATAATTGCAGAATCTACCTCTTGTATCATATTAATTTCAAGTAAATATAGTTTTGCAGTCAATTCATTGTTAATGTCAGTTTCATTATCTAAAATATATTGAAAACAATTTTTTGAAGTTTCAAAATCATTATTGTTATAAGCTAAAGAACCAAGATTAATTATGCCTTTTAAATCTTCTAAATTTCGTTTATGCAAAGCTTTTTCCTGAATAAATGCTTTTTTATAGTCTTTTTGCTGTATGAAAAGCCAACTTAATAAATGATTCCAATTGTTATGTGGGTTTTTTTGCATTCGTTTTAACAATAATTTTTTTAGAACAACATTGTAGTTGTTCTCAGCATCATCAGTTAAAAATTGCCCAATGTATGTTTTTGCATTGTTTAAATAATTATGGTTCAATGCAACCATTTTTAAATATGTTTCAAACATTTTAGGAATTTCACCTTGTTCGCCATAAATAAATGCAATTTGAATATTGTAATTCGCTTTTGGATTTATTTTCATTGCTTTTTGGTAGGCATTTAACGCATAATCCAGCAAATGGTTATCTTGAAATGCTTTACCAACCAAGTAACCTAATGTTGAATTTTTTGAAGACTCAATTATGGCAAGTGCTTTTTTGTAATAGAAAGTTGCTTTTTCGATTTGATGTTGCAATTGAAAAGTATATCCGTAATCAACATATAAATACTCTTTTGAAGGATAGTTAGTTAATTGGTTTTCAATAATTTTAAAAACCTCATCATAATGTTCTATTTGCTGATAGCAATCAATTAAATAACTTGTATAAGTTGAGTTATATGGATGTTTTTCCAGTAATGTTTTGTATATAGAAGCTGCTTTTTCATATTCGCCATTTCTTAAATATTGATATCCTAATTGCTGTTCTTGAGCAATAATTTGCACAGAAAACAAGTAAATAAAAAAAATGAATAAATAACGCATTTAAAGGGTGTTTATAATCGTAAATATAACCAATCAAGTGTTAAAATTTTTATAAAATGAAGTGTTTTTACAAATGTCGCTGTAACATTTTGGCACGAAAATTGTCTTAATCGTATAAAACAATCAAATTTTTATAAAATGAAAGAATTGAAAAAAAAATACGAAATAGCGAAACAAAAAGCAATAAACTTTATGAAAGCAGGACAATTAAACGCTTATTTTGAAGCCTTAATTGAAATGAATACTTACAAAAGACAGCTTATAGCTATTAAGGCTAATTAATTAGTTTAAAACCACAATAAGGTACTAAAACCTCCGGAATTTTAATTCCATCAGGTGTTTGACAGTTTTCTAATAAACCTGCTAAAACACGTGGTAATGCTAATGAACTACCATTTAGAGTGTGAGCTAATTCACTTTTGCCTTCACTGTTTTTAAAACGCAGTTTTAAGCGGTTTGCCTGAAATGTTTCAAAATTTGAAATAGAACTTATTTCTAACCAGCGATCTTGCGCAGTTGAAAACACTTCAAAATCATAAGTAAGCGCAGAAGTAAATCCAATATCGCCGCCACATAAACGTAAAATTCGATACGGTAATTTTAAGTCTTGTAAAAGACCTTTAACATGGTTTACCATACCGTCAAGAGCTTCATAAGATTTGCTTGGATGCTCAATTCTAACAATTTCAACTTTATCAAATTGGTGTAATCTGTTTAGACCGCGAACATGTGCTCCATATGAACCAGCTTCTCTTCTAAAGCAAGGAGTGTAGCCAGTTTTTAAAATTGGAAAATCACTTTCTTTTAAAATAACATCGCGGTAAATGTTAGTAACAGGAACTTCAGCAGTTGGAATTAAATATAAATTATCTTCAGTTACATGGTACATTTGCCCTTCTTTGTCCGGTAATTGACCTGTTCCATAACCAGACGCCTCATTTACCAATAACGGTACTTGAACTTCCTGATAACCTGCCTCTGTATTTTTATCTAAAAAATAATTGATTAAAGCTCGTTGTAATTTAGCTCCTTTTCCTTTATAAACTGGAAAACCAGCACCTGTAATTTTATTTCCAAGTTCAAAATCAATGATGTCATATTTTTTAGCTAATTCCCAATGCGGTAAAGCACCATCAAACAAAGTTGGAATTTCACCTTCTTCAAAAATAGTTTCATTATCTTCTTCTGAATTTCCAGAAGGAACAATATCGTTAGGAATATTTGGAATTAAGTATAACAATTCCTGTAATTCAGTAGCTTTAGTTTGAAGATTTTCGCTTAAAACTTTTGATTGCTCTTTTAATTGAACAGTTTTTTGCTTTAAAATCTCGGCTTTTTGACGTTCACCAGATTTAAATAATTGACCAATATCTTTTGAAAGTTTATTTGATTCGGCTAAAACAGCATCTAACTCAGTTTGAGTTACTCTTCTTTCTTCATCGGCAGTAATAGTTTTAGTAACTAACTCTTCAGCATTACCAATATTTCTTTTCCTTAATCCTTTTATTACTGTTTCTTTATTTTCTCTAATAAACGCTACTTGCAACATTGTTATTTCTTTTTAATAAAGCGCAAATTTAAGAAATTGCAATTAAAAGATAGGATTTAGTTTTACTTCATTTTAAATGAAATTGTAGCATCTATATTTTTTATGATTTGAGGGACTTCCGTTATTTCAAAATCAATAGAAAAATTGATAGTGTTTTTATCAATTTTTAAAGTTTTAAATAATCCTTTAGAAATAGGATAATAGCCAGTTTGCCCCTTACAATAACAAAAACGGCCAAAATAAAGTTTTATGTTTTGGAGGTCTTCATTTTTAAGTTCAATTTCATCTGACGAATTATCAAGTTCAGCATAAATAATTTCAGTGTAAAACCCGTCTTGTGTGTTTTTAGGACTGCTTTTATGATAAGTATATTTTAAAATAGTCTTATCTCCTTCGCTTAAAACAGGATATAAAATTCCAATATTATCTTTTTTAAATTCTATAGTTTTATTTGGAAATAATTCTAGAGTACAGTTGCCAATTTCCGGACATTCATCAAGCTTTTTTTGAAAATCTTCACTTATATTTGATAGGAAAGTAGTTTGTTGAGTTGATTTACAACTACAAAAAAGGATGCTTATAATTAATAAAATGTTTTTCATTAGGAGAGTTTATATGTTATTTCTCAAAAAATACGCCATTAATGTACTGAAGAGAATTTTCTTTATCTTTTTTTAGTTGCTTCTTCAAATCTTCAATAGATTCAAACTTCTGTTCTTGACGCAAAAAATGAAGAACGTCCACTTGAATTTTTTGTCCGTAAATATTTTTATCAAAATTGAAAAAATGTATTTCAATTGTTTGGTTTTTACCACTTACTGTAGGTCTAAAGCCAATATTCATCATTCCAAAAACCAGTTCATTGTCAATGAATGATTTAACAATGTAGGCTCCTGTTTTTGGAATTAACTTATACGTTTCTTTAATATGTAAATTTGCTGTAGGATACCCAATTTTTTCTCCTAAATTTTTTCCAGAAACTACATCTCCTGTTAGCATGAAATGATAACCTAAATAGCTGTTAGCTTTTTCAATTTCACCATTTGCAATGGCTTTTCTTATTTTTGTTGAGCTAACAGCAATGGTATCGATTTCTTTTTTTGAGATTTTTTTAACTTTAAAATTATATGTATAACCATAATCTTCAAGCTGTTCAAAACTACCCTCTCTATTTCTTCCAAAATGATGGTCATATCCAACAATTAATTTGGAAACATTTAATGTATTTACTAAAATATTTCTAACAAATTCAAGTGCTGAAATTTTTGAAAAATCTTTGGTGAATTTATAAATAACCAATGTATCTATTCCTGTTTTATCCAATAATTGAATTCGCTCGTCAATGGTATTGATTAGTTTTATGTCAATATCTTTTTGTAAAACCATTCTTGGATGTGGGAAAAAAGTCAACAAAACTGATTTGGCATTTTTTTTGTGAGCATTAGTAGTAAGATTTTTTAAAACTTTTTGATGTCCAATGTGAATGCCATCAAAAGTGCCAATTGTTACAAAAGTTCTTGAATTGGAAGAATAATCTGATAAGTTTTTAAAAATTTTCAAATGTGAAAATGTTTCTAAAGTTATTTATGCAGCAAAAATAATGATTTAATTAAAACCAATCAGCATTAATTATCTCGGATTGTGTTTGGAGTAAAATTAAACTTATATTTGTTAACTATTTTTAATAAAAAAATAAATGAAATTAAATAAATTTAAGTCCGTTATTGCCGTTATTGCTTTATTTTTTATAATGTTTTCGGGTGTTTCTCAAAATTCAAATGAACTGTGGAGTCCAAAAAATATAATTGAAAAAACTGGCAAGGAAAAGTTATTTAGAAAATCAAACCCTCTGAAATCTCAGTCATTTCATTTAAATTTTGATGTATTTAAAAATAAATTAAAACTAAGTCCTAATAGAAAAGAGTTGTCAAATAGGTCTAAATTAGTAATTAGTTTTCCAAATGAAACAGGAGTACTGGAGGAATTTGAAGTAGTAGAAGCTTCTATTATGGATGAAAAACTACAGAAGAGGTTTCCATCAATAAAATCGTATTCTGGGATTAGTTTAGATGGGAATAAAACCATACGCTTTAGTATTACAAATTTGGGTTTAAATGCAATGATTTTAGATGGTAATAATGGCGCTACATTTATTGATTCTGAATCTATGGATAAAAGTTCATATTTAGTATACTCAAAAAAAGAGCTTCCTGCCGTTGAACCTTTTGAATGTAAGTTTGATGAGACTGATGGCTTTAAAGCAACTTTTGAATCAAATAATACACATTCAAAAACTGATAATGCCAATGATGGGAAATTAAGAACTTTTAGGTTGGCAGTTGCAACTACAGGAGAATATTCTCAATTTCATTTAAATATTCAGGGAGTTGCAGAAGATGCAACCGAAGAAGATAAAAAAGCAGCAGTTTTATCAGCAATAGTTAATACAATGACCAGGGTGAATGGTATTTATGAGCGTGATATTGCAATAACTATGGAATTAGTTGCTAATAACACCAATGTTATTTATTTAGATGGAGCAACGGATCCGTTTACAAATAATAATTCAAGTACACTTATTGATGAAAGTCAAACAGTAATAGATAATATTATTGGTAGTGAAAATTACGACATTGGTCATACGTTTAGTACAGGCGGTGGCGGATTAGCACAGTTAAATTCGCCATGTACTTCATCAAAGGCCAGAGGTATAACAGGTACTTCATCGCCTGTAGGAGACCCTTATGATGTAGATTATGTTAGTCATGAAATGGGGCATCAGTTTGGAGCAACTCATACTTTTAATAATTCCTGTAATGGAAATAGAAGTTCGGCTACATCTGTTGAGCCTGGAAGTGGTTCAACTATTATGGCTTATGCAGGAATTTGCGCTCCAAATGTTCAGAATTTATCTGATTCATATTTTCATTTGGTTAGTATTAGACAAATGTGGAATAATATTACCAACGGGAATAGTGATTGTGGAGTCTTATCAAGCACAAATAATTCAGTACCGGTAATTGAAGAAATACCAAATTATTTTGTTCCTATTTCAACACCTTTCTCTTTGAATGCTGTTGCAACTGATGTTGATGCAGATAATTTAACCTATACCTGGGAACAATTGGACCCAGAGCCTACTACTTATCCATTAGCACCAACTTCTATAGTAGGACCTTCATTTAGGTCACTTTCACCTTCAGATTCTTCTCAACGATTTTTCCCTAATACTGAAACGGTTTTGAGTGGAGATTT
>ERZ1046740.131-NODE-131-length-62731-cov-6.497559_pt1 | contig 62731 bp, 54 predicted proteins | sample MGYA00383093_ERZ1046740 | MGnify/ENA primary metagenome ERZ1046740 (study PRJEB29581, sample SAMEA5548363) | metagenome | biome: marine; feature: coastal; material: water | depth 25 m | study: Short-term variability in the microbial, nano- and picoplankton... | reverse complement strand
GTGGTTTTCAACCCCAAGCGTTGATTCGAATTTTAACCATCCATTTGAATCAATTGAAAGCACTTCATTTGGACCAGGACCAGGAGTAGTAGTTATTTTTGCTAATTGAGCTGCTGATATACCATTTCCATTTGCTCCAAATTTAACCTTTGAACCAGATACAAAACTAGTAATATTTACTGTACCTGATCCCCAATCTTCTAAACTACTATCTGCAAATTGTATAGCTGTACCGCTTGCCATATCAAGGTTTAAGGTTCCATTGCTAGAACTTTTGTTGAAATCCAAAACACCAAAACCATTTTGACTTTTATTCACATATAAATTTAATGTATTATTATTTAATATTTTTAGGGTTGCACCACCTTGAACCGTATTCAAAGCATTTAAAGTAAGAGATACATTGGTGTTAGAATCACCTATACTAAGTGTAGAACCATTGATGAAAACAGGTTGATCATCAACTGTTTCTTCTGTAACAGTAACATTTGCTCCTGCTAAAAATTGTATATTTCCAGAATGTGCCGAGTTATCCGCAGTACTACCGAATGATGTTGTTCCTTGGCCAATCAACAAATTTTTATTACCTGTAATTGTTCCATTAAACTTAATTTTTGCCGTACTGTTTGCAGCATAGGCAATTGTATTTGAACCTCCCACTAAATTTAATACGCTCAATCGCCTAAATATTAATTGATTATCAGAGTTGCCACTAACACGCAAAATAGATCTACCTTTACCAGCACTATTATTAATTGTTATGTTTCCATCAAATACAAAATTTGTTTTTGATGTTGACTGTTGATGAATAGCATAATTAGTAGGATTATTGATAACACCTGAACCAGGATCATTAGGGTCATTAATATTTATTGTAATTGTTCCTGTACTTGAAGTATTAGGATCAGAAGCATTAGGAGGACTTCCGAAATAATGATTTGTTGTTCTATCAGTTGAATTTTGCAACAAATGTATAGTTTGACTAGTATTTGTATCAATATAAGCTACAGCTCCATTAACTTCAACTATATCGGTTGCTGATGGTAATGCGCCACCACTCCAGTTGCTGGTATTAGACCATTGATGTGTACCTCCTCCATTGTTAAAATTAACTTGAGCAAAAGTAGTTGCTACACTTATAAAAAGTACAACGCAAGCGGAAAAGTAATTTTTTTTCATAATTTGATTGTTTTAGTAGTTTTAGTAGTTTAATTTTTCTAATAGTTTTACTATTTTAAAAGGTTATTCTAAAAAAATTTAAAGCATCAAAAAACCAAAATTTCGTAATTCAATAATTTAAATTTTAAACTTCATACTCTTTTCAAAAGTTAAATTTACTTTTGAATAAAATACATTTTTCATCTTCTGATTTAGAATAAAAGTCACGCTGAATAAAGGCTAGAGGGGTCTATTTTTATTACCTAAACATGACAATTGTCATTTTCTTTTTCAAATACAAAAATAAAATCTCAATTAATTGCATGGTAAAAAAATTCGATGAATGACTATTTTCAATCGCTCAATGGAAACTTTTAGTCGATTAACTGTTAACAACTATTATAAATTAGCAGAAAAGAAATTGTTGTTTTTATGCCGAATATTCTATTTAGCTTGGGTTTAAAACCCTAAAAACGTATTACTTATATAAAGTGTATTTATAAGGTAGCGCTATTTACACCTTATGTACTAAGTGGGTTAGTGAAAGTTTGGTTGTAAATTAAAAATATATGATGAAATCTACAATTAGTGTACTTATTTACAAATGCTTACACATTGCTTGAATATTATAAAAAATTAAATGGCATTTTTACCGTAGCCAAAAAACTACTTTAAAAATGCCATTATTACCTTCAAATTACAACCAGTTTAGACTAATTAAACTATTAACAAACAATTTAAAATTCTAAGTATTTACTATGTCAAATTCATTTTATCACAAAAGGTTATAATCCACTATTTCTTCAGCTACCATGACAGATTGTATGTATGCTACAACTTTATCGTGCACCGGATATTTGGTATAAGCCCAAAAAGTATCTTTATTTTCGAAAACTGAGATTACACTTACATCAAAAAATGAAGCACCATAATCTCCAACATTAATTCCTGTTTCGTAAGATATAATTTCAGGAATTTGAGCAGGAAGTTCGTCTAAACGTTTTTTAACCTCAATGGCTAATTCTTTTCTTGACATTCCGTTGGCTTGTTCTTTTAGTTTCCACAATACTACGTGTTTGTACATAATCTGGTTGTTTTTTTAGGTAAAAAAAACTTCCAAAACACTATGTATTAAGGAAGTTTTTTACCTAACTTAAATAATTAATTATTCTTTGATAATTTTTTTGGTTGAAATTCCTTTTTCAGAAGTTAATTTTAAAATATAAACTCCTTTGTTCAAAGAAGAAACATCAACGCTTTTACTTACATTATTTTGTTTAAAAACTGTTCTTCCCAATAAATCGGCTACTTCAATTTTTTGCAACGGTTCTTGCGTATTAATTGTTAATACATCTTTTACTGGGTTTGGATATACCGCAAACTCGAATGCAGTGTGATCTTTAACAGATAATGTAGATGTATACCATAATGATCCGTTTGTATCTAAAACTAATGGATCACCAACTGTAGGAGCACTTCCTTCGATTGTTATTCTATCTATATCAGTTTGAGCAAATCCAGTATTATTTGTTCCAAAAAACACATTTCCGTCTACAAAGTTTTCAATATTTACCGTATTCCCTGCCCATTTTTCAGTATATGATTGAAATTTAGCGACAACACCTGAACCCATCTTTAAATTGAAGGTTTGACCAGAACCTTCATTTTTAAATCGAATAGAACCTATATCATTTTGACTAGCATTTAATTCTAAATTAAAATCATTTTGCATTTGAAAATAATTTTCTAAAACATTAGCAGTATTAACAGTTAATGTTCCCGCTCCATTTGCTTGAATTTTAAACGTTGAAAATTTATTTCCATTAGCAGTGTTAACTGTTACATCTGCCCCATCATAAAGCGTAATAGAACCTGTCAAAGCCCCATTATTTGAAGTAGCTCCAAAAGTAGCTTTTGTATCTGCTCCAATACCGAATGTTTCAGTTCCTGTAATAGTTCCATTAAATACAAACTCACCAACTCCTAAAATTCCGGTACCTCCATCACCATTAAATGATAATGTACTATTTTCACCAAATTCTAAAATGTTACCAGTTGCTCCATCAATTTTAAAAACGGTCCAATCATCATATTGTCCTGCTCCTCCATCAAAAGATGCAGTATTATCCACAACAACATCACTATCAATCTTTAACGTTGTTGCTGCTACTGTTTGATGGTTAATTCCTAATACTGAAATAGTATTCCCTATATTACTTGCTGCATCATTAATATCAATTGTTAATGTATTATTGTCGTCTGCATCTTCAAATGTAAAATCTGAAATTCTTGTAGTGCTAGTTATTATATTTTTTTGAGAAAAATCTCCATCTACATTTGTAGTTGTTGGAGTGTCTTCAATAATAGTACTAAAATCAACATCTGCTGTATTTCCTGATACCCAATTTGAGCTATTATTAAAAGAAGTGTCAGCCGCTCCGTTATAAACACGGTCATCATCACAAACATTACCTACACCATCTCCATCAATATCTTCTTGACCTGCATTTGCAATAGACGGACAATTATCTAAACTATCAGAAACACCATCATTATCCGTATCTACTTCTGGAAGTAATGTAACTTTATAATTATCAATTTTAAAAGTACATGTACCCCATGTTTTTGCAACTCTAAATTGATAATTAGCAGTTACACTTGGAGTAAATTCAACTGTAGGTGATTCAGCCCAAGTATTGGATGTGTTTCCCGCACTTTGAACAATAGGACTGCCTGAACCATCTCCATTCCAAATTTGCAGTTTCATAGCTCCTGTGGTTGTAGTTTCCCTAATATAACTTGCATCAAATTCGTAAGTTCTCCCACCAATTAACTCAAATGTTTTATGAATAATTATAAAATTATTAGAACTAAAGTCCAAATACCAATTAGCTCCACCATCAGTTGAAGTAACATGACTTGTAGTTGCAACCCAAGAATTCACACCATTTAATTGTGTTGCATCTGTATAGTCAAACAGATCTGTGGATGCTCCTCCTGCACCTTCAAAGTCCTCAAGATACACAACAGTTTGTGCATTTGCTATTGGAGCAATTCCAAAAGCCATTAAAAATAAAATTGTGTAAAGTTTTTTCATTAGATAAGATTTTTAGTTATTTCAATAATTGTATTTAATTAGTCAAAATTATTAAGTATACACATTTTTAAACTTTTAAAATTTACCCAATTATACTTAAAAATTACCTTAAAAATAAAATATGATTAGTTTTAGGGGGTAAAAGGCACTCTACTAATTATAATACCACAAATTTAGTAAAGCAGAGGTCTTTATAATTGTCACGTATTAACATTAAATTAACACATATGGAATATGTTTGCTCTGTGCCATTATTTGTTTTTTATGTGTTAAGAAGCATTTTAGTAGTATGTCTTTTAAGTAGTTTTGTTATTTATTGTAGTTTGATAATGAAATAAATTTTGTAAACTATTAAAACCCATCTTTAAACTAAAACAGTATTCCGACAGGCTCAATGTGATAATTATTTTTTCACTAATTTAAAGTTGTCAACATTTAAAGTTACGCCTTTAGCCCATCTGTAAACATTAAAAGAAACACGTTCTCTACCTTCAACAACTGTAAATTCAAGTTCATGTTTTTTCCACTTATTAGCTTTAGGCTCTTCAATTTTGTCTTTTCTATAAGAATGAGAGTCTCCTTTTTTACCAGAACTTACATTAACAACATAGTTACCTTTCCAAGCTTGTTGGCCAACATTTGTCATTTTAACTGCAACACTAAAAACGTAAGTTGCTCCAATTTCTAAATTGCTATATTTTACTAAAGTTGCTCCAACTTCATCTCCACTTGTTGCAAATTTGCTTGAGTTGTTAAATCCTTCACCTTCTTTTTCGGTAACTGTCCAAGTAGATTTTCCCCAAGTAGAGAATTTTCCTTTTTGAAGTTTTGTAACATTTTGTCCTGCGTTAAGCGATTCAAAATTTTGATTGAATTTTCCATTTTGCGCATTTGAAGTAACTGTAAATGCCATAGCAACAATTACTAACATATAAAATCGTTTCATACTGTTTGTTTTAATTTAAAGTTATTTAACAAAGCTAAAAGTAAACTACTCTACAAAACGGGTACTAATTACCATGTAGGTTTCAATAATTATCTAAAAAGAAGATAACTTCTATAAATACATTTTAATTTGAATATTTTTTTAAGTACTCATAAAGAGTTTAAAAAATCGTCATTCTGAATTTATTTCAGAATCACATAATATTTGTAAATGAAAACAATATGAGACCCTGAAACAAGTTCAGGGTGACGCGATAATTAATATGACAGAAAACTGATGCATAACTAATTTTATTTTGTATTAATTAACTGCATCATTTCAGAATGAATTTTTGCTTTAACACTTGCATATTTTTTGTCTTCAGCTAGGTTTGTCCATTCGTAAACATCATTTGCGTTGTTGTACAATTCTGCTTTTCCGTTTTTGTACAAAATGTATCTCCAATCTTTTGTTCGGTACGAATAGTTTTGTTGAGACACATACGAAGTGTCTAAATCAGTGGTTATTTGAATATGCCATAACGCGCCTGGATTATTACTAAAACCAATACCTTCTATAGGTTCATTTATTCCTGCTCCTAAAACAGTTAATGCTCCATTTGGGCCTTTCCATTTTTTAGTTTTCACATCTTGCAGGAATGGTTTTAAACTAAAACCATCTAAAACTACTTCAGAAGAAGTGTTTATATTGTTATTTTCTAACTGACACAAATCGACCAAGGTTGGATACATATCAATTAATGAAACCGGGTGTTTTACTTTACTTCCGGGTGTTGATAATTTTGGGTGACGTATAATATACGGAATCCGAGTGCTTTCTTCCCAAGGAGAGTTTTTATATAAATAATCTTTCTCACCCATTTGCCAGCCGTGATCGCTTGTAAAAATTACAATGGTATTGTCTTTAAATTTACTATTATTTAAAGCATTCATCACCTCACCTATTTGGTCATCAACAAAAGCAACACAGGCTAAATATGCCTGTAAAAATCTTCGTAAACCTTCGTCTCCTTTAGGAAATGATTGTCTTAATTTTTTAAAATACGCCAAGCCCATTTCGGTTGAAGGATATACTGTTGAATAAAATATATCATCAATATCATCATCTTTTATAACAGGCATTTGAATATCGTCTAATGGGAACATATCAAAATATTTTTGTGGAGCATATAAAGGTGTATGCGGATTTACAAAACCTACTCCCATAAAAAATGACTGATTTGTTGTATCTTTTTCTAATTGTTTAAACTTTTTAGCAATCCATTTTGCGTGTTGTTCGTCTGGTAATAAATCTCTGTCAGTATCATTTACATAGCGATACATTTTTTTTCCATAAGTCCATCCTGTTTCTTTTAAGCCTCCTTTTTCATCTGAAATCACAGGAGTATCAGACAACGGAGCAAAAGAACCATCAACCACATTAATACTTCTAAAAGGTTCAGGAACTGAAGAATGTCCCATAATTCTTTTTCCTTTTTCATCTATACCACTATAGGCATGAGGCCCGTAATTTATGCCTTCCGGCACACCCCATTCATCCCAGTACTTTTTTATATTTTTATGTAATAATTTTCCAGTTCCGTAGGTAGCGTAACCATTCTCTTTAAAAAGCTCAATCAATGTTTTCTTATTTTTTAAAACAGCCTGCTTAAAATGTGGTGTCCAACCAAAATCTCTTGATTTATGTGGGTAAATACCTGTAAACAAACTATTTCTTGAAGGCTGGCAAACAGGCACATTGGTATGTGCATTTGAGAATGTAGTTCCTGATTGTGCTAATTTATCAATATGAGGAGTTTTAGCTTGTGGATGCCCACCAAAAGCACCTTGATAATCGTTTAAATCATCCACCATAATAAATAAAACGTTTGGTCGTTCTAATCCTTTATTTGACTCTTGAGATTCACAACTACTTGCTGATAACAAGACTAAAACAACTGCTAATAATTTAATTACATCCTTCATAAAAAATATTTTTAAATATTATCTCACAACACGACCAGAGGCTGAGCCTCCCATTAATGCTTCAACTTCTTTTCTGGTTGAAAAATTAAAATCACCTTTAATAGAATGCTTTAAACAAGAAGCTGCAACTGCGTACTTAACTGCTACTTCAGGTGCTGACAATTCAGGTGTAGTTAATGCAAAAATTAATCCGCCAGCAAAGGAATCACCTCCTCCAACGCGATCTACAATGTTTTTAATCTCATAAGATTGATAATTTCCCTCAATATCTAAAGGAGCAAATGAAGCTGTATCTGTAACAGCCTCATACAGCATTGCTCCCCAATTATTATGCGAAGCCGATAAACTTTCACGTAACGTAATGGCTACTTTGCTCACATTTGGAAATTGCTGCACTACCTGTCGTGCCACATCAGGATAACGAGCTGTATTTAATTTTCCCGAATGTACGTCGGTATCTCCAGCCTTAATCCCTAATACATCATGGCAATCTTCTTCATTTCCGATAACCACATCAACAAAAGGTAAAATTTTACGCATTGTTTCCTGCGCCAATTCTCTGTTAGATTTTGAAGTATCCCATTTCCAAAGCTTCCCTCTAAAATTCAAATCTATAGAAACTAATGCTCCGGCAGCCTTCGCTCTTTGTGCTGCAACTAAAGTTGATTCTGCAGCATTTTTTGATAAGGCCGGTGTGATTCCGCTTAAATGCAACCAGGAGGCTCCTTTAAAAATTGCATCCCAGTTGTAAGCATAGGCAGAAGTTAGGGCAATTGCCGAATCAGCACGATCGTATATTACATTACTTGGGCGTTGATTAGCACCTGTTTCTAAAAAATACAGCCCTAATCTGCCTTCATCAGTTCTTAAAATTTGATTTGCATCAACACCAACAGCTCTTAACGAGTCTACAGTAGCTTCAGCCAACGCATGTTTTGGAAGCGCCGTAATATAACGTGCATTTCCTCCAAAATTACAAATTGATGCAGCTACGCTTGCCTCTGCACCTGCATAGGTAACATCAAACTGACGTGTTTGTCTTAATCTTAAGTTATCAGGAGCGGCTATCCGTGCCATAATTTCACCAAAGGTAACTACAGTATTCATCTCTATTATTTTCTAATATTATTAATTATTTTTTTAATTTCTAAGGCATTGTTTGTAATGGTTTCCCAGGCCTCTTCTTTAATCATTTGAGTTGTTGCAATCCAAGATCCTCCAATGGCGCTAACCAAAGGAGATTCTAAATACGAAACTACATTTGATGGATTAATTCCACCTAAAGGCAAAAAACGTAACCCTAAATGTTTGTATGGTGCTGCCATATTTGTTAAATGCCTGATTCCTCCAGAAGTTTCCGCCGGGAAATACTTTAACATGCTACAACCTTGCTCCAAAGCCATTTCTATATCGGTTGGCGTTGCAATTCCGGGAGCAAATGATAAATTGTGTGCTTTAGCAGCTTCAATTATTTTGGGATTACAGCCTGGAGCTACGGCAAAATGAGCCCCAATTGCAGCACATTCTTTCACTTGCTGAACAGTAAGCACCGTTCCAAAACCAACTATAGCTTTTGGTACTTCATTGATAATAGCTTTAGCAGCATCCATTGCGACAGGAGTACGCAAGGTAAGCTCAATAATATCTACACCTCCTTTCACCAAGGCATTTGCCACAGGAATAGCATGTTTTAATTCATCAACAACTAAAGATATTACAACTCCTGAATTATTTATCTTTCTTGTTGTCTCGGTTGACATTACTAATTGTTTACTATTTCCCATATAAATAGTCTTTAATATGAATTTAGCTAAACAAAAATATTATATGATATTGAGTAATTCCCATCATTACTTACCAAATACTTCCCATGTTTTATCTCAAATCACATCTCATTTTCATAATTAGAGAATACAGCTAAATATACACATAAAAAAGGGATTCATTCTGAATCCCTTTTTCTGATTAATCAAACTTTGAAAACTCTTATTTCAATTCAATTTTTTGCGTTCTTCTATAGCCCTTTCCCCTTAAATTTTCAAAAGTTTTTAGTATTTCCTGCAATTTTTCAGGGTTTGATTCAGCTAAATTAATTTGCTGCCCCTTATCTTTTTTTAAGTTATATAATTGGTATTTTTTTGAATTCCCAAGCTCAATATTTACTAATTTGTTCTTAGCTGCTCCTTTGTAAGGTGGAATCATTACCCAATCACCTTCTCTAAAAGCTGTTCGGGATGTTGCTTCAATAATTAAATTTTCTCTTCCTTTAGTTTCAGTTCCTAAAAATTCATTTAACAAATCTTCACTATCTGCTCCTTTTATATCACTTCCAACTAAAGCCGCTAATGAGGAAAGTAAATCTAACTGACTTACCAATGCATTAGATATTGATGGCTGAATTTCTCCTTTCCAATACGTAAAAAAGGGTACATGAGTTCCTGCTTCAAACAAACTGTATTTTCCACCTCTAAAAGGACCTGCAGGTGCATGATTTCCTAATTTTTCAACAGCATTATCATAATAACCATCGTTTAACACGGGGCCGTTATCACTGGTAAATACTATTAGTGTATTTTCCAACAAGCCTACTTCTTCCAAAGTTTTCACAAATTCTCCTATACACCAGTCCGCTTCTACAATTACATCGCCTCTTGGCCCCATCCCTGAAGTTCCAACAAATCTAGGATGTGGTGTTCTTGGAACATGAGGTTGTTGCATTGCATAGTATAAGAAAAATGGCTCGTTTTTATGTTTCTTAACATAATCCTGAGCCCCTTTTAAGAAGTGATCTGCCATATCTTCATCTACCCATTTAGCCGTTTCTCCACCTTTCATAAATCCAATACGTGGTATCCCATTTACGATACTACTATTATGACCGTGATGCCATTTTAATTTCAACAATTCAGGATTATCAATACCAGTTGGCTGTCCTTTAAAATTTTCTTTGTAATTAATTTCAATTGGATCGTTAATATCTAAATTAACCACATTGCCATTTTCAATATAAACAGTTGGAACTCTGTCTTGGGTAGCCGCCATAATGTAAGCATAATCAAAACCTACTTCGTTTGGTCCCGGGCTCACTCTTTCATTCCAGTTCACATGACCAGTTCCCAATCCTAAATGCCATTTCCCAACAATACCGGTATGGTATCCTTTTGTTTTTAACATTTTTGGAATGGTCATTTGCTCTGTATCAATAATTAAAGGTGCGGTTCCGGGTAAAATTTTTGCACTTTTATTTCTCCAAGGATATACTCCTGTTAATAACGCATACCTACTAGGTGTACAAGTAGCAGATGTAGCATACCCGTTTGTAAATCGAGTACCAGCATTTGCTAATTTATCTAAATTTGGTGTTTTTATTTCAGTGGCACCATTGAATCCAACATCACCGTAACCCAAATCATCTACATAAATAACCACAATATTTGGTTTTACCGGTTCTGCAGTTGTTTTTACTACTTTTTTACAGCTACTACTTAAAATTAGAACAGCTAGTACTACTAAGTTTTTAATTAAAATTTTCATATTAAAAATTGATTTTTAATCTTTTTATTTCTTTATAGGTTTCATGATAAATCCAAAATTATAATTTGTAGGTTTTATCTCATATTTACCCCAAGGTCTTGCTCCCCAGCTATTATCTCCTCCAACACCTGATTGTTTTAAATCTACATTTAAACTAATAAAATCTCTTGGTTTAATATCTGTGGTGTGTCTTTGAGGTCGTTTGTAATTTCTCTCTTCTTCTCCTATATCAAAATCCTCTATAGTATTGTAATGTGCACTAAAAGAGAATTTTGGTAAGCCCAAAATTTGAATTCCTTTTCCCGAATTATCTGTTAAACTCACCCACCTATTATCGGTTCTGTATCCATTTTCCTGCGGACGAGCATAAGCGAAATACAAATCTTCTACAGTACTTTTGTAAACACCTAAATATGCCGATGATTTTCGGTCAATATAATTTTCGTGAGGGCCACGACCATACCATTTGACCTGAGAAAAATTCTTCAAAATTCCAAAATTCAATCCAACTCTTGGAACTTCAGCATTTTTTAATTTACCATTATAATCAAAATCTGCTTCAACCTTAACCTCTCCATTACCATTTAAGATGTAGGTTATTGTATAGGTTGAATTGATGTTTTTTAATGAAAACTCAGTAATTACCTCATAAGTTCCTTTTGTCTTTTTCTCAACTGAAATATTTTTAAATTCCTGATCTTGTGAAGCTATTCTCCAGGCTTCTGAACGTTTTGGCAATTTATTACCATAATCATTATCAGTGGAAGCTCTCCAGAAATTTAAATACGGTGCTTTTTCGATGAATTCATTTCCATCTACTTTATACGAACTCCATTTACCACTGATTTTGTTGAATGTAAAGTTTACATTCTTATTTGAAACTATTATTTCTAATTTGGAACACTTCAATTTTAATTTTGGTGACTTTGAAGTTAATTTAGGGGTTGCACTCAATTCATTTACTTCTAATTGAGTACTTAAAACTGTATGATTATTTGGAATTAAATATTTAGCCTCTTTCTGCTTTCCAAGTATATTTATCTGATATTCATTTTCTGATTTATTTATAATCGTTTTTACAGGTAATTTTACAACCAATCTCTCTTGCGGGTTTGCACTTATTTCCAAATTCCCTTTTTCAACAGCAACACCATTTTGCAACAATTCATACTCAAAATTAAATTCATTCAAATTTGTAAAGAAATAATCATTTATAACGGCTACCTCTAAATTGTTTACATTTTCCCAAGAGAATCTTGCATTCTGATATACTCTTTTTACTTCCTGCAGAGCTGGGTGAGGTGTTCTGTCTGCATTTACAATACCGTTTAAGCAAAAGTTCCCATCGTTATGGTATTTTTCAGGAGCAAAATCTCCTCCAAATGCCCAATATTTTTCACCGTCTTTTGTGTATTGAGCAATTCCCTGATCGGCAAAATCCCAAATAAACCCACCTTGCATCTGACGCTCATCATATACCATATCCCACAAATCAGTCAAGTTACCAGTACTATTTCCCATTGCATGGGCATATTCCGCCCAAATAAACGGTCGGTTAGGAAACTTACCTAAGTAGTTTTTCTTAATTTTTTCAACTTTGTGATACATCCAGCCTATAAAATCGGAGTGTGATTCAAATTTATCACCTAAACCTTTATACTCTGTTCTTTCATAAAATGTTAATCGAGAATCATCATATTCTTTTACCCATTGGTAACCTTTTACAAAATTTACGCCATCTCCAGCTTCATTCCCCATAGACCAAACAATAACTGAAGGATGATTTTTATCTCTTTTCACCATACGTGATATACGATCCAGGTGCATTCCTTCAAATGCCGGATTATTTCCAGGAGTTTCGTCCAATTTATAACCAAAACCATGACTCTCAATATTTGCCTCATCCACTACATAAATTCCATATTTATCACATAATTCATACCAATAAGGATCGTTTGGATAATGACAGGTTCTAACAGCATTAATATTGTTCTGTTTCATAATTTTGATATCCAACTCCATCAGTTCTTTTGAAATTACATGCCCTGTAGTTTCATCGTGATCATGACGATTAACTCCTTTGAATAATATTGGCTGCCCGTTCACTAATAACTGACCTTCTTGCAACTCCACTTTTCTAAAACCAATTTGTTGAATTACAGCCTGTGTTTCTGTGCCATTTGCATCTAACACCGAAATGGTTAATGTATATAAATTTGGTTGTTCAGCGCTCCACTGCTTTGGATTTTCAATAGCTTTTGAATAGTTTACAGTGGTTTCTTTTGCTGAATTGGCACTAAAGGCTAACTTTTCAACAAATAATGGCTTATTGCCTTCATACAAAGTAACTTTAACTTTACCATTCGTATCTAATTCAGCATAGTTTTTTAGTTGAACTTCCAATTCAAATTCACCATTTTTATAATTTTCATCGAGCTTTCCTTTGGCAAAAAAATCTCTCAATGCAACTTTTGGCTGAGCATATAAATAAACATCTCTTTCAATACCACTTAATCTCCAAAAATCCTGATCTTCTAAATATGTTCCGTCAGACCAACGAATTACCTCTAAAGCAACATTATTCTCTCCTTCCCTTACGTATTTTGTAATATCAAATTCTGCCGGTGTTTTACTTCCTTCACTATAGCCTACCTTTTTGCCATTTATCCAGATATAAAAAGCTGAATTCACAGCACCAAAGTGCATAAATAATTGTTTATTCAACAATTCATCATTTACTGTAAATGTTCTGTAATAACAGCCAATTGGATTGTAATCTTTTGGCATATATGGCGGGTTTATTTCATACGGATAAATGATATTTGTATACAATGGAAAATCATTGGTATGAAATTGCCAATTTGAAGGAACCGGAATGGTTCCCCATTCACTTCTATCAAAATTTTCTAAATAAAAACCTTCAGCCACTTCAGAAGCATTTTTTGCCAGTGTAAAATCCCAGGTACCATTTAAGGTTTGGTATAGTGGCGATTTCTCTTTTTTTATTGATAGGGCCTGATCTTCATTTTCAAACAAATTAAGTGTTGCGTGAGCCTCTTCAGTATTGATTGAATAAACTGATAAGTCTTCCCACTCACGATACACTTGAGAATATGTACTGTTAAAAAAAAGCACTAATATTAAACTTGATGTTACTGCAATACAATTGTAACTACTCTTAATCATTTATTTATATTTTAATTATAATGAACTTAATTGTTAAACAATCAAAATTATTCATAATTCACCCAAATTATAGTTTATTTTTTATCCTTTATAAACCAAATTTTAACTTATTGAGCTCTTTAAAGTTTCCAACTTAACTCTTGTGAATTTCTCAACTTTATGTTTTAAATATCAAACTTAGTTAAAATAATTTCATAATAAATCTCTTTATGAATCTGTGTTATATTTTGGTAATTTTGTGCTAATTGTTTTTAACTAAACATTCATTTCTTATAACCCTAAAACCATCCAATTTAAAGAAATTGGATGGTTTTAGGGTTTATATCAGTATTTAATACGCCGGATTAAGCGTTTTTTATCAGTCAATCTATACAAATTAAAATTTGTGAAGTGATTTTAATTGACATATTTGAATTGAGTTTCTAATGGAACTCCGTAATTGGATTCCAATTCACGTTTAATTTTTTTATAAAATTCGGTATCAGGAGGAAGGCTTAAATTAGACCAAAACTCAGAGTTGTAAGGAAGTTCTATTTTACTAATGTCTTTGTCAAATTCTTCATACCCTTTCGCTGTAAATTCTTTCTTATCAGTAATTACCCCTAACACAATAGCTTCATGTCTATAGGCATGTTTTACATATGGTGATTTAAATTTTAATAACTTTTGTTCTAAAGGTGAAATTTTGTTCCGCCCTCCATATTCTCTTTTATGATAACTTAGGTATAATTTTCCTTCTGAATTTTTAGCATATTGATAGACACATTTCCCAACTGAACTTTCAACTTTATAGATGTTATTTGTTTCATAACCTATATACAGTGTGGTGGTCATAATATTCCCTACATTATCAACATTTTCCTTTGTACCTTCAAAGATGATGACATCTTCACCGTCATAGGTTGTATCTCCAATTTTTTTCCAATCCATTTTTCTTATTGGCGTATAATAATCTTTTAACGGGTTTAAATCCATCATGTAAACAGCTGCATGATTCCATTGCGGATTTTTTACAATTCGATAATCTGCAGATTTTCTGGCCTGATTCACCTGCATACTTTTTATGTAACTTTTAGGTCCTTTGTACACAATAGACATGTAGTGTTCTACAAAAAATTTTGAAACATCCTGTTCTACATTTGTGCGACGATACACCAAATTTAGTTGATGTGAATCACTGACAAAGGTGCTTTTTGCTTGTTTGAGTGCATTAATAATAAATTCTTTGGCATTCATTATTTGAACAGTTGCCAAGGCTGTTACAGCATCTTCCAGAATAATTTTGTTAATTTTTCGCTTTATAAAATCTCCAATTTTAATCTTATAAGATTTAAAGCCCATACTTGATATTACCAGCGTGTCTTGCAGGTTATTTGGTTTTAGAGAGAGGTAAAACTGACCTTCTTCTGTACTTGTTGTTCCAATGTTTTTTACTGGAATAGAAATTGCCGCAAAGGGAATGGAAATACCATTGGCGTCTAACAAAACTCCTTCTACAGCTATTTTATTTTGTTGTGCTTGTGTGTTTATAGCAGCTATAAAAATTACTACGAAGAGCATTATTTTCTTAAAAAGAAGCATATAGAGTGATTTTTTTGTAAATATAATTACATTTTTATGATTTATTATAAACATTTTTTGCGCCAAACTTTATAATCATAAAACTATTTTAAATAATCTTTCATTAATAAAGCAGCGCCCAATGCGCTTTCATTTTTAATAGTTGGAATTTTTAGGGAAACATCAGGTTTAAGCAAGGTTAAAAACTCAATAAACATTTTATTTTTATTAAACCCTCCAGAGATATAAATATCTTTTAAAGAATTGTTTCTGTCTAAAATTAAAGCAATAGCTTTCAAAACTTTTTTGGCTATTTCATAAACCAATTGATAATAGGCGTTTTCGTAGGTATCAAAATTATTTAACAATTCTGGTTTTGCTTCAAAATGAGTATCCATTCCTTCTGCTAAGAAAACTCTTGCATCATTTGTAATTATTTCATCACATAATATTTTATCTAAATCAAGTTGTAAATGTGTGTTAATATCTACTTTAAAATGTTTACTAAAGGCTTCTAAATATACTTCATGAATTCGACCTAAAAACTGCATAGAAGATTTTATTTGCTGCTTTTCAGGAGTCATAAAACATAAACAATTATGATTCAATTGATAATCGGTTAATGTTTCTTTACTAAAAGGATTCATAGTTATAATCCAGGTTCCTGTTGAAAGTAAAATGAATTCATTTACATCATTTTTTTTCAACAAAGGAATTATAGATGCAGAACTATCGTGCAGTCCCGAACCAATGGCTATTTTTTCTCCGTTAACATCTGCAAATACTGCTTCTTTTCCATTTACAGGTTCTGGTAAATCAATATTTTCTTCACTTAACCATTTATGATAGTTCATCGTATCAAAATCCCAAATAGCAGTATGTGCTCCAATAGATGTGAAATCGGCCGTTATTTTTTTTGTAAATAAATAACTAAGGTATTGTGGGTAGTGTAAAATAGTTTCCACCTTATTCCAATAATATGGTTTGTAGTTCTTTAGCCAATACATTTGCAAGCCACTATTCAACATTCCATAAGCAGGTGAAGCTGTTTTTCTTGAAAACTCATTAACTCCTCCATATTTATCATAAAACCCACTAAAATCAACTTGATTGAGAGGTTTTAAATAATTATACAAAGGTGTTATTCTATTTCCTTCTTGGTCTAAATAAACCAAGGTAGCTCCGTGTGTAGAAAAGTTAATGGCTTTTATAGCATACTCTCCTTTTTCCTGAGTTTTTAGTATTTCATTTTGAATCCAGTTTTCAATTGATTCGATATCATCACAAGGATAATTATCATCATCTACAATTTCATCAAATCTTGTTGAGTTTTCATAAACCACTTCAAAATTTTGATCAAATAAAAGTATCTTTTTATTGGTTTTTCCAATATCGAATATTGCTATAACTTTATTCACGAGCTACATATTTAAATAAGGCTTCCTATAAGGTTTTATTTGCGTCAACCTGAATTTGTTTCAGGTTCTCATATTTATTTTTATCAAATACAATGGGATTCTGAAAGAAGTTCAGAATGACGAGTTCCATTAAATTTTAGAAAGCCTCATATATTCAAATTATTTTTTTCCGTATAAAGGACCGTAATTATCACAAGCTCTGTAATCAGCACCTTCTAAGTTTTCCCCGAAAGCCGACCAAGCACTTGGTCTAAACACATCAGCATCATCTACGTTGTGCATATTTACTGGAATACGAAGCATTGCTGCTAACGAAATTAAATCAGCTCCAATATGGCCGTGAGAAATAGCTCCGTGGTTAGCTCCCCATTTAGCCATTACACTGTACACATCTTTAAAACTTCCTTTCAATGTTATTTTTGGTACAAACCAAGTTGTAGGCCAGGTTGGGTTTGTTCTTTCATCTAAAACTGAATGAATATCTTCAGGTAATTCTACGCTCCATCCTTCAGCAATTTGAAGTACAGGTCCAATACCTTTTACCAAATTAATTCGAGACATTGTTAATGGCATAGTTCCTTTGGTTTTAAATTGCGAAGAAAAACCTCCACCTCTAAAGTATTCTTTTATTGCAGCAGGCCATTTTGTATTATCTAAACACTTTTGAACTTCGCCTTCAGATATTTCCCAGAAAGGTTTCATCGTTGGATTATTAGCTGCATCTTTTTGTTGCGCAGTTGCATCTAAAGTAGTTGAACCTGAATTGATTAAATGAATAATTCCATTCTCGGCAATTCCGGTTAACTCTTTTCCAGTTACTCTTTTTACTGATTCCGGACTCCAATACGTTCTAACATCAGAAAATAGCTGAGCTTTGTTAGAAAGCAAATGTCCAAACAACATAGAAACTGCATTTAAAGAATCGTTCTCAGTGGCAAACATATAAGCTTGCCTAATTCCATTCCAATCAAAGGAAGAATTTAATATTGATTCTGTGAAATCCGCATTTGGCTGATAATCTGTCCATTGGCGTTGTCCTTGAAATCCACCCATTATGGCATTTCTTCCTTTAGACTCTTCACCAAATCCCATTTCTTTCAATTTAGGATTTCCAACCATTAAGTCACGACAGATTAAAGTCATTTTCACAACTTTTTCCCATTCCTTTTCTTTGGTTTCAGCATCTTTCTGATCTTCAATACTATTGTAATCTTTTCCTTCTTTACAATTTTCTTTTGTCCAAGCTAATGCTTTTGAATACTCGGCTTTGTCAAAAATACCTTCATCAATTCGTCTTAAAATTTCAACAGATTCAACAAATTCTGTACGAACTCCTAAATAATCCTGAAAAAAATTCACATCAACCATGGAACCTGCAATCCCCATAGAACTATACCCTATGGATAGGTATGATTTCCCTTTCATTTGAGCAACTGCAAGTGCCGCTTTTGTAAAACGTAATACTTTTTCTTTTACATCATATGGAATAGTCATATCACCAGCATCTTGAACATCTTTCCCATATATTCCAAAAGCAGGAAGTCCTTTTTGAGAGTAGCCAGCAAGGGCAGCTGCTAAATATACAGCTCCCGGTCTTTCCGTACCGTTAAATCCCCAAACTGCTTTTGGAATTACAGGGTTTGTATCCATAACTTCAGTTCCATAGCACCAACAAGGAGTAACTGTTAATGAAACTTCTACACCTTCACGCTGGAATTTGTCGGCGCAGGCTGCTGCATCAGCAACGCCACCTATAGTAGTATCTGCAATTACACAAGCTACTTTTTCTCCACTTGGAAAACGGAGGTTATCTTCTATTAATTTTGCCGCTGCTTTTGCCATATCCATACATTGGTCTTCCAATGATTCTCTTACACCTAACTCACGACCATCAATAACTGGTCTGATTCCTACTTTAGGTAATCTTCCTATTAATCTATTCATAATATAGTTATTAGTATTTTTATTATTTATTTTGAAATTGCCTTTTTCTAAGTAAATTGTTCTAACTCTGTTAATTGTTCTTTTGATAGCCCTGCAGGTTCAAAACCTGCCCCCCAAGCTGTTAATAACAACTTAGCACCTTTGTTAGCTACATCTAAATAATCCCATGCTTTTTCAACATCTTCTCCAGTTGCTGTAGCTCCATGCTTTTCCCAAAGCGATACATCGCGAGTTTTGAAGGCTTCTATTGTTACTTTTGCCAACGCCGCTGTACTTGATAATGCATAAGGTGTACAATGCACTCCTCTTGGAACAAACACCCTAATTTCAGGGCACATTTTCCATAAAGCAAAGTTTAATTTTTCCTCGTCCTGGAATAATACATGATGACTCATAACAATTAGTTCAATTGGATGTGTATGAACCACAGCCAGGTGTGTAGGATTGTTTTTTGAATTAAAAAGATGAATACTTGCATGAGAAATTAATTCACAGGTTGGACCAAAACCTTCTCGATTTCCTCCCCAAATAATGGAGTATCCCGTAGCTTCCTTATTAATATACAGAATACAAGCAGCTTCTTCAATATTATCAATTAAGCTTCTTAAGTAACAACCAGTTCCTGTTATAAATAAAACATAACCTCCAACTTCTTTTGGAAAATCAAAAGGAGTTACTTCACCTTTCCCCTGAACTTCTTCTTTTGTGAAAAATGAAGTTAGATTCATTGAAATATTGCCAGCATTTCTTTCAGCCCATTCTCTTTGCCATAAATAACCAGCAACTTTTGAGATTTTATCAAGTTCTTTTTTTACCTCTATTGGAAGTTTAATTGTATCCATACTTGTTTTATAAAAAATTATAATACAAACTTACCTGAGTTTAGGAGATTAGTAAATATTTAAAATTTGTATTTTTGTATCTGATTTAAACATCTATTAAAAAATGAAGTTTGCTAAACAGGCTGAATTAGGAGACCCATCATCGAATAAACAGAACTTTATAAACCTAAAGCTGAAATTATTATGTTGTAGGTATTGGTCTTTAGATTTATGGGATTGCCATGATATGGTATTTCCTTTTTGGAGAATTTACTGGAATAAAAACAAGGGAGGCGAACTAAAACATCAAGAAGAAATTTATAAAATGAATCCTAATTATATTTATATAATTGCTCCTTTTACTTCTTTTTCTTCTCATTTTACTAAAAACCATGTATATAACACTGGTATTCATGTATCGGGACATCATTTAACCGAATCATATCAAGAATCAGATTTTGAAGAGAATTCTTTAATTCATTTTTTTACTCATTTTAATTTAGGTGTTCCTTTTGACAACGTATATCCAGGAATCTACAAAATTGAATTAACTGAACATTTAAGAGAACGACTGAATTACTTAACAGAACGCTTAAAAATTGAAAATAAAGATTTCAAATTAACCTTCAATTTAAAGCTACAGTCGTTTATAAAAGAAGCTATTTCTAATATAGGTGCTGAATTATGGAAGGCTATAAACATTGATGACCGCGTATTAACAGTTTTACGATATATTGAAATTAATATTAATTCAAAACTCAGTAATGCTGATTTAGCTGAAGTAGTAAATATGGCACCTAATTCATTTGCCAGATTATTTAAAGAAGAAATGAACATTACCCTGCATAATTTTATTCATAAAAGAAAGATTGCAAGAGCTTGTGATTTGTTTGAACACACCGATAGAACAATAGAGGAGGTAACGTTTGATCTTGGTTTTTCAGATAGGTATCATTTTTCAAGAGTGTTTAAAAATGTCACAGGAATAACTCCCGCAGTATACAAATCAGGAAAATACACTTAAAAACAAAACAAACACATACACTTAACTGTCAATTAATTACATTCACCAACTGGTAATTACTTTTTAAATCCAGCAACTTTCATTATTTCCTTTTTTACACCTCATGTTTATATTATACATAACATTGATTATTATAGATAAATATTTGAGAGGAGTCATTACATATTTTTGTTAAATCATCAACCTATTTAAAATTTAGATTGAAAATTAAAAAGCACACACTTTTGATTTTAGTTGCTTTTAAATAGATGATAACAAAAGTATACCTTCAACCTTAAATGGAATACAGGTTTACTTCTAAAATAAAATAAAAACCTAAAAACATCAATTATGAAGGAATTCAATCAGTTTATTAATGGGAAATTTGTAAAGTCAACTTCTACAAAAGTAAAGGAGGTATTGAACCCTTGTACAGAAGAAGTATTAGCCACTATTCCGGCAGGAGCCATTGAAGATGCAAATTTGGCTTTAGAAGCAGCAAAAGAAGCTCAGCCTTCTTGGGCGGCTCTTACTGCCATTCAAAGAGCTTCTTATTTACATAAAATGGCTGCCGTTATTAGAGATAACAGAGTTTTCTTGGCTGAAACTTTAGCTAAAGAGCAAGCCAAAGTTATTGGACTTGCACAAGTTGAAATTGATGTAACAGCTGATTATTTTGATTACAATGCAGGGTGGGCACGCAGAATAGAAGGAGAAATCATTCAAAGTGACAGAGAAAATGAACATATTTATTTACATAAAGCACCTATTGGAGTTGCTGTAGGTATTTGCCCTTGGAACTTCCCGTTTTTTGTAATGGCTCGTAAAGTAGCCGCTTCTTTAATTACAGGAAACACCTGTGTAATTAAGCCTAGTTGCGAAGCACCTAATACCATTATGGAATGGGCAGAATTAATAGAAAATATTGGATTACCGGCAGGTGTATTAAATATAATTTGTGGCTCAGGAAGCACCGTAGGAAATGCTCTTTCAAAAAGTTCAATTACAGGAATTGTTAGTTTAACCGGAAGTGTATTAGCAGGTCAAAAAATTATTGAAGCTACAGCAGAAAATATTACAAAAGTTTCCTTAGAATTAGGTGGTAAAGCTCCTGCAATTGTATGTTCTGATGCAAATTTAGATTTGGCTGTGAATGCCATTGTTTCATCCAGAGTTATCTTTAGTGGTCAGGTATGCAACTGTGCTGAACGGGTTTATGTTCAGGATACTATTTACGACAAGTTCATGAATATGATTACTAAAAAAATGAGTGAAGTAACTGTTGAAGATGCCTTAACTGGTGTTAGTGCAGATATGAGTAGTTTAGTTTCTAAAGCACAGGTAGACAAAGTTTCTGAAATGGTTGAATTTGCAAAAAAAGAAGGAGCAGAAATTGTTCTTGGAGGAAAACGATCTGAACAATTTGACAGAGGTTATTTTTACCAACCTACCTTATTAACAAATTGCAGACAAGATATGGAAATCATCCAGGAAGAAGTTTTTGGACCGGTACTTCCAGTAATGAAATTTGGTAGCCTGGAAGAAGCAGTTGCCTTGTCTAATGATAGTAAATACGGATTAACATCTTCTATTTTTTCTGAAAACTTCAATAATATAATGTATGCCACTAATAATCTTCAATATGGTGAAACTTATGTAAACAGAGAACATTTTGAGGCCATGCAGGGATTCCATGCTGGTTGGAGAAAATCAGGTATTGGTGGGGCTGATGGAAAACATGGCATGGAAGAATATTTACAAACTAAAGTTATATACGCTCAATACTATTAATTTTATACAATTGATTAGGAAAATATATTAAATTTAGCTTTTTCTAACTCTAAATACATCATTGTAAATGAACAAACTTAAAAAAGTACCAATTGTATCTAAAGCGGTTTTAATACCATTTATTTTAGTCACCTCTTTATTTGCACTTTGGGGTTTTGCTAATGCTGTTACCGATCCCATGGTACAAGCTTTTAAGAAAGTGCTAGAGTTGTCTAATTCGCAAGCGGCTTGGGTGCAAATGGCATTTTATGGAGGATATTTTTGTATGGCCTTACCAGCAGCTATGTTTATGCGTAAATATTCGTATAAAGTTGGTATTCTAATTGGGCTAGCATTATATGCTACTGGAGCGCTTTTATTTTTTCCAGCAGCACAGTCAGAAAGTTTTATGTTTTTCTGTATTGGGTTATATATTCTAACCTTTGGACTTGCTTTTTTAGAAACTGCTGCAAATCCATATATTCTTGCTATGGGAGCGAAAGAAACAGCTACCCAACGTCTAAATTTAGCTCAGGCTTTTAATCCTGTTGGATTAATTGCAGGACTACTTGTTGCGCAGCATTTTGTGCTAAAAAATTTACAATCTGATGATGTATCAGATTTTAGCGCTTTAGATGAGGCTTCCAAGATTGCTATTAAAACAGCAGATTTAATGGTGATTAGAAATCCGTATGTGATTTTAGGAATCGTTCTAATTGGAATATTTGTGTTGTTTGTAATAAGTAAAATGCCTCAATCTAAGGAAGAAGGTGGCATGCCAAGTATTGGCGATACTTTTGCAGCCTTAGGGAAAAATATTAAATATGTTTTGGGTGTTGTAGCTCAAATTTTATATGTAGGCGCACAAATTATGTGTTGGACTTATATTTATCAATATGCAGAAGCAATAGATATTGATAGTGTAACTGCTGGAGATTATCAGTTGGCAGCGTTTTTATTGTTTATCGTTGGACGAGCAGTAGGTACGTATATGTTACGTTTTATGAGTTCAGGGAAACTACTTATGTATTTCGCGATGTTATCAATATTATGTACAATAGGAACTATTTTTATTCAAGGTACAATTGGTTTATATAGTCTGGTTGCAATATCATTTTTTATGTCCTTAATGTTTCCAACAATATATGGAATTGCATTGGGTGATTTAACCGAAGAGCAGTCTAAAGTAGGTTCAGCAGGATTAGTGATGGCAATTGTTGGTGGAGCTTTAATGCCAAAATTACAGGGAATGATAATAGATGCTGGTGGAAATGGTGTTGCAGACACTAAAATAATGGGTGTTACTGAAGTAAACTTTTCATTCATTCTCCCGCTTATGTGCTTTGCTTACATAGCTTGGTATGGTGTTTATGTCTTCAAAAAGTATGAGCGAAAACTGAATTAAAATGAAACGATATTGTTTTGCATTAGACCTTATTAACAATCCTGAATTAATTTCAGAATACAAAAAATATCATGAAAAAATATGGCCAGAAATAACTGACAGTATTAAATCGTCAGGTATCGAAAATTTAGATATTTATCTAACTGGCAATAGATTGTTTATGATTATGGAAGTTAACGATTCTTTTTCTTTTGAGAAGAAAACTTCTATGGATTCAGACAATCCAAAGGTGCAAGAATGGGAAAGTTTAATGTGGAAATATCAACAAGCTTTGCCTTGGGCAAAAAAAGATGAAAAATGGATGTTAATGGAAAAAATTTACCAGCTAAAAGAATAACATATCAATGAAAGTAGGTCTATTTATTCCCTGTTATATCAATCAGTTATATCCACAAGTTGCGATTGCAACGTTGGAATTATTGGAAAAATTAGATGTTGATGTTTCTTATCCGTCAACTCAAACTTGTTGTGGGCAGCCATTAGGTAATTCTGGATATGAAGAAGATTCCAAAGGAGCTTGTCAACTATTTGTAGAAAATTTTAAAGAATATGACTATATAGTTGGTCCATCGGGAAGCTGTATTTACCATGTAAAAAAGCATTTTGATATCTTAGAACAAACTCCAGATGTTATAAAGGTTCGCAACAATGCCTATGAGTTATGTGAATTTATTGTAAAAATATTAGGGAAAATCGATTTAGGTGCACAATTTACACATAAAGTAGGATTGCATAAAAGTTGCCATGGCTTACGTGGATTGCATTTAGGTTCTTGTTCAGAAAGAATGGATGCTCATTTTTCTACGGAAGAAGATTTATTGAACAATGTAAAAGGACTTGAATTAATGTCATTGACTAGAAAAGATGAATGTTGTGGATTTGGAGGAACTTTTTCAGTATTTGAAGAAGCGATTTCAGTAAAAATGGGAAAAGACCGAATTCAAGATCATTTAGATAACGGTGTTGAAGTTATTACAGGAGCCGATCATTCTTGTTTAATGCATTTAGAAGGTTTAATCAATAGAAATAATCAACCATTAAAAGTAATGCACATTGCTGAAATATTAAATAGTAGTATTTAATTATGAGCCATTCTGAAAAAGCAACCATATTTAATAAGAATGAAGCCAAAGTAAATTGGCATAACAAAGCCTTGTGGTTTGTTAGAGAGAAAAGGGATACTGCCGCTCATAAGGTAAAAGGTTGGGAATACTTAAGGGAACTGGCTTCGGGTATTAAAGCTAATGTACTGTCTAATTTAGATGAATATTTGGTTGAATTTGAAAAGAATGCGCTAAAAAAGAACATTAAAGTGCATTGGGCATCCAGTGCCGAAGAGCACAATGCTATTGTTCATAAAATTTTAGCCGACAAAAAAGCAAAAAAAGTGGTTAAAAGCAAGTCGATGTTGACTGAAGAATGCCATTTGAATTCGTATTTAGAAGAAAAAGGAATTGAAATTATAGATACCGATCTTGGAGAGCGTATTGTGCAATTAGCAAAAGAACCACCAAGTCATATTGTATTGCCAGCAATTCACAAAACAAAAGAAGAGGTTGATGAATTGTTTCAGGAACATTTAGGAACAACACCAAGTAATGGAAATCCTGAATATTTAACCAATGAAGCAAGAAAACATCTTCGACAAAAATTTATTGAAGCAGATGCAGCCATAACTGGTGTAAATTTTGCGATTGCAGAAACTGGAGGTTTTGTAGTGTGCACTAATGAAGGAAATGCAGATATGGGAGCACATTTAGCACCTGTTCATATTGCTTGCATGGGAATTGAAAAGATAATTCCTAAAGAAGAACACTTAGGTGTTTTTTTACGCTTATTGGCAAGAAGTGCCACAGGTCAGCCAATTACAACGTACTCATCTCATTTTAATACAGCTGCTCCTGGAACTGAAATGCATGTTGTTATAGTTGATAATGGAAGAACCGAACAACTTAGCAGAGAGGATTTCAGGTCTTCATTACATTGTATACGTTGTGGAGCCTGTATGAACACTTGTCCAATTTATAGGCGTAGTGGCGGTCATAGTTATGATACCACCATTCCAGGCCCCATAGGCTCCATATTGTCACCAGGAAAAGATCTAAAAAAACATAGTTCCTTGCCTTTTGCCTCAACGTTATGTGGATCTTGTAGTAATGTTTGTCCGGTGAAAATTAATATCCATGAGCAACTGTATAAATGGAGACAACTTGTTACAAAAGATGTAAAGCAGCCATTTATAAAAAAATCAATATTAAAAATTGCAGGAATCGTTTTGTCGAAGCCTAAACTATTTAGTTTAGCTGGTAAATCCGCACGATTTATGTTGAAATATGCCCCTCGCTTTATGGTATATTCCAACTTAAATGCTTGGGGAAATGCACGAGAACTTCCTGAAGTAAAGAATCAAAATTTTGATGAGTGGTATAAAGTAAAAAGAAAAAATCATGGGTAGAGCAGCAATACTGAAATCTGTAAAAGAAAACAAACCAACGTTGGTACCATTGCCAAAAATAGATTTAAATCCTTTTCAGGAAAATGTTGATATTCTTGAAACTTTTAAAAGTAATGTGAAGCTCGTAGGGGGAAACATTCAAGAACTATCACAATTAAGTAATATTGACAGTGAAGTTGAAAAAATGTATCCAAATGCATCAGAAATAATAAGCTGTATCCCTGAATCTAATTTAGGAACCGTTTCAATTTCAGAAAAAACAAGTCCGCATGAATTGGAAACAGTTGACTTGGCCATTGTGAAAGGAGAATTCGGTGTTGCCGAAAATGGCGCAGTCTGGATTTCTGAAGAAGCTGTTTCCACAAGAGTTTTACCCTTTATCAGCAATGATTTGGTAATTATTTTAAACAAAGAAGATCTCTGTTTACATATGCATCAGGCTTATAAATTGATTAGTGAAAGAAAACGAAATTTTGGACTTTTTATATCAGGTCCTTCAAAAACAGCTGATATAGAACAGTGTTTGGTAATTGGAGCGCAAGGAGCTATGAGTTTAACGGTAATTTTAACATAGACTTTGACGCAGAATCGCTATTGGTTTCATAAAAAGAACCAGAATTATTTTTTGATATTTCGCAGGCAATTAACTTTGAAAAAGTAGACTAATTAAACAGTTTTTTTATAGCCATTTTAACAACTTAAAAAGTGTAAAATTCTCTTTACTTCTTTTCTTTTATCTCTAGAATTTTCATTAAAACCCCTTTACTTATAACAGCAAGATTTCAACACAGGGATAAAAAAACCAAGACAAAGAGTCTTGGTTTATACTTGCAGAGAGGAAGGGATTCGAACCCTCGATACCCTTTTGAGGTATACACACTTTCCAGGCGTGCGCCTTCGACCACTCGGCCACCTCTCTAAAATCTAACTATCTAAATAAAGGTCTATCAAACCTTCTGGTGTTTCCACCACTATTTTATTATTTTTTCGATCAACCAATTTAATAAAATCATCAATCATTGGAATAAAAACTTCTATGCCATTTGAATTTACTTCAAATAATGGTTGCGCAGAAGCATCATTTACACCTACAATCTCTCCAATTTTCCCAAATCGAACATCTTCAATATCAAAACCAATAATTTCATGAAAATAGAATTTATTTCCTGTTAGTTTAGGAAGAAATTCTAAAGGAAGATACAATTCAGCTCCCAATAACGAATCAGCATCATCTTCAGTATTGATATCTTCAAATTGAATACGTAACTGATTTCCTTTTTGAAGTAAACTTTTTTCAATAAAAAAAGGAACCAGATTGTTGTTTAATTCAACAAATACTGATTCCAATTTTGTATACAATTCAGGTTCGTCTGTATCTAATTTAGCTACAACCTCCCCTTTAAAACTATGTTTTCTTACGATTTTGCCTAAATAAAAACAATCTTCTTTACGCATAATCGACTGAAAAATTAAGCCTCTTTACTAGCTTCTTCCTGAGCGTCATCGATTGTTTCAGGAGCTTTTTCTTCAACCTCTTCAGCATTTGCAGCAGCTTCTGCAGCCTTCGCATCAGCTTCAGCTTTAATTACAGCTTCCTCAGCTTCTTTCACAACAGCCATACGCTCTTCATTGATTTTTGCTTCAGCTTCTAAAACTTTCGCTTTTTCATCTGCCTTAGCTTTTGCTAAATCATCAGTTTTTGCGCTAATTTTTGCAGCTTTTTCTTCTAACCAAGCCTGGAATTTTTCTTCAGCCTGCTCTTCAGTTAAAGCACCTTTTCTAACACCTCCAACTAAATGATTTTTTAGCATTGCTCCTTTATAAGATAAAATTGCTTTTGCAGTATCAGTTGGTTGCGCTCCGTTTTGTAACCATTTTACAGCTTCGTCAATATCTAAATCAATAACTGCTGGGTTAACGTTTGGATTGTACGTTCCAATTTTTTCTAAGTACTTCCCATCTCTTTTTGAACGTGCATCAGCTGCAACAATCCAATAGAATGGTTTTCCTTTTTTACCGTGTCTTTGTAATCTAATTTTTACTGGCATTTGTTTTAAATTTTAAGGTTCTCGACCTTGATTATTAATTAAGTGCGCAAATATAGTGTGTTTTTTTGTAATAAAAACCTCTTTTTTAGGATATTTTAATAAAATACCACAAAAGTCAAAAGTTATATTGTAATACGTTCTAATTTACTAAAAATCAGCGTTTTTAAACACTTATTTTGCCATTCAAAATTTATCTTTTTTGATTTAGATTTTACATTATACCAACCCCGTAAATCCTAAAAAAGCAAGCGACAAAAGTCCTGCTACCAATAAATTAATAGGAACACCTTTCATACCTTCTGGTAAATTAGCTAATTCCAACTGTTCGCGAATACTGCCAAAAATAATCAATGCCAGCGCAAAACCTATAGAATGAGAAACAGCAAAAAAGACTGCTTTCAACAAGCTTCCTCCTTCCAACCCTAAGGCCAATATAGCCACACCCAACACTGCACAATTTGTAGTTATTAATGGCAAAAAAACACCCAATGCCTGATATAATGGAGGACTAACTTTTTTAAGCATAATTTCAACCATTTGCACCAACGCTGCAATTACCAGTATAAATGTAATAGTTCTTAAATAGTCTAATCCTGCAGGAACCAACACATATTCGTGCAATAAATAAGTTGCCATTGTAGCAATTGTCATTACAAATAAAACTGCTCCCGACATACCAACCGAGGTTGACACCTTATTTGAAACTCCTAAAAAAGGGCATATTCCTAAAAACTGTGAAAGCACAATATTATTCACAAAAACTGCTGCTATAAGTATAATTATATAATCCATTTTTAAGCTGTTTTAGTTGAAATTTTATTAAATAAAACGGTTAAATAAGCCAACGCTATAAAAGCTCCCGGAGGCAGAATAAAAAGAATAAAGGTGTTTGCATCTTCCGGCACAAACTTTAATTCAAACAAACTACCACTTCCCAATATTTCGCGAGTTGCACCTAACAATGTTAGTGCAATAACAAAGCCCAGCCCCATTCCTAAGGCATCTAAAATGGAAGACAGTATATTGTTTTTTGAAGCAAATGCTTCTGCCCTTCCTAATATTAAACAGTTTACAACAATCAACGGTATGAAAATTCCTAATTGTTCGTATAAAAACGGAATAAATGCTTCTAAAACCATTTCAACAATAGTAACAAAAGATGCTATAATTATAATAAATGCCGGAATACGAACTTTGCTCGGAACCTGAGATTTTATCAAGGAAACTACAATATTAGACATTAACAATACAAACAAGGTTGCAACTCCCATTCCCAACCCATTGAATGCCGATGATGTTACACCTAATGTTGGACACATACCCAACAACATTACAAATACAGGGTTGTCTTTTACAATACCTTTTAAGAAATTCTGGGTTTGATTTATTTTTTCAGCCATAATTCTTAATTTTTAAGTTCCATTAACAAATCCTTATTCTTTTCAAACTCATCATATGCCATTTGCACTGCTTCACCAAAAGCACGAGATGTAATAGTTGCACCTGTTAAAGCATCAACCTCACCTCCATCTTTAGTAACTTTTACATTAAATACAGAAGGATTTTTTTCTCGAAACTGTGCCAAAAACTTTTCATCTTTCATTTTTGTTCCTAAACCAGGGGTTTCTTTTTGCTCCAGCACCACAATATTTTGAATGCTTCCATCAGGCTTAAAACCAACCATGACTTTAATCATACCACTGAACCCTTTTTCAGTCGAACCAATTATTGCAGCTCCCACAAATTCACTGTTTTTATAAGCAGGAAAAACTTCAACACTATCTTTTACTGTCCCTGACTTCAACAACTGAACATCTACTACCGGATTGTTATCAAATGCTGGCAGCACCAATTTCAGTGCATTTATCTTGCGTTCTAATTTTGCTTTTGCTTTTGGACCAATGGTAAGATCGTTCACATACCCCAATGAAAACCCTGATATAATAGTTATCATCAATAATGATACTAACATATTTATAAATGTATCTTTCTTTTTACTCATAATTAAACAATTTTAGATTTGATTTTTGAACCAAATCTTCTTGGCTTAAAATAGGTATTGATTAACGGCACAAGAGCATTCATAATTAAAATAGCGAATGAAACACCTTCCGGATATGCACCAAACAATCTAATTACCACTGTAATTACTGCAATACCCATAGCAAAAACAACCATCCCTTTTTTTGTCATTGGACTGGTAACTAAATCGGTAGCCATAAAAAATGCCCCTAATAAAGCTCCTCCTGACAAAATATGAATTAACGGACTTGCATAACTTTCAGAATCAACTACCCAAAAAATCCCTGTCATAACAGCCATAGTTACCAACATTGTTACAGGAATATGCCAGGTAATTACTTTTTTAATTAATAAATAAACACCACCTATTAACAATGCAAATGCAGATACCTCTCCCAATGAACCTCCTGTTATTCCCATAAACATATCTGTTAATGAAGGAATTTTAGAACTAATTTCAGCCATTGTTTCTCCAAACATTAAACCTTCTTTAATTATACCTAAAGGTGTAGCTCCTGTAACAGCATCGGCTATTTCTGTTTGATTCTCAACGGCAGTAGGCCACATTGTCATTTGCACCGGAAAGGAAATCAGTAAAAATACACGCCCCACTAAAGCCGGATTAAAAATATTAAACCCAAGTCCTCCAAATGACATTTTTGCAACACCAATAGCCACTAAACTACCAACAACAATCATCCAAACGGGTATTCCTGAAGGTAAATTAAAAGCTAATAAAACGCCCGTAATTAGTGCCGAACCATCGCCTATGGTTACCTCAGATTTCAACAAAAACTTTTGAATTAAATATTCAAATAACAAACACGAAATTACTGCGACTGCAGTAACAATTAACGCTCCAATTCCAAACACATATAATGACACCAAAAATGCAGGAATTAAAGCGATAACCACATCATACATTAGTTTTTTTGATGTTCTGTCTGAATGCACGTGTGGTGAGGCTGATATTATAATAGGCTGACTCATATTAATTTTTAGAGGTTTCTAATTTTTTTACCATAATTTTTCCAAAACGGATATAATCCAATAAAGGACGATGTGAAGGACACACATAACTACAAGATCCACATTCAATACAGGTCATTATATCTTCACTGGAAGCCCTTTCGTAGCATCCTTTTTCAGCTAAATTCATTAACAAATGTGGTTCTAATCCCATAGGACAAACAAAAACACATTCACCACAACGAATACAATTTTTTGTCTCACCCCTACTTGCCTCTTCCTCTGAAATAACAAAAATTCCCGATGTACCTTTTGTAACAGGAACATCGGTATTTTTAATAGCTTTCCCCATCATTGGGCCACCATTTACCAGTTTTCGAGTTCCTTCAGGTAGCCCACCAACTTCAGCAATTAAATCTTTTATTGGTGTTCCTATTTTCACCCAAAAATTAGCAGGATTTTCAAGTTTTTTACCAGTTACCGTTACAACACGTTCAATTAAAGGTTTGCCATATTGAACAGCTTCATATACGGCAAAAATTGTTCCTACATTATGAACAATTACACCAACATCCAGAGGTAGTCCATTTTTTGGAACTTCTCTTTTTAAAATAGACTTTACCAACTGTTTTTCACCTCCTTGCGGATATTTTACTTTTAGCGCTGCTACTTCTATTCCAACTTCAGTCTTAACTATATTTTTAAAAAGGTTTATGGCATCTTTTTTATTGTTTTCAATTCCAATAACTGCGTTATTAATTTTTAAAGCGAACATTAAAATCTTAACACCCACCACAATTTCTGCTGCTTTTTCAAGCATTAATGAATGATCAGCTGTTAAATACGGTTCGCATTCAACACCATTTATAATAAGGCAGTCTATTTTCTTACCTTCCTTCACATTTAATTTTACGTGAGAAGGAAACGTAGCTCCACCCAATCCAACAATACCAAAATCTGAAATTCGCTGAATGATTTCTTTTGGTTCTAATTGAATTTTTGTTTTTAACGGGTAATCAATCTCTGCAAAATTAGTTTCGTTTTTAGCATCGGTTCTAATAACAATACATTGTTTTTTATAACCGCTGCTATCAATAATTTTATCTATTTTAGTAACAGTTCCAGCCACAGGAGCGTGAATGTTTGAAGAAATAAATCCACCGGACTTTGCAATTATCTGGCCAATTTCTACTTTATCTTTTCTATCTACAACTATTTCCGCAGGAATACCAATATGTTGAGCGATTGGAATATTCACTGCCTTAGGAACAGGCATTCTTTTTATTCCTTTTGAAGAAGTGATTTTATTTTCAGGAGGATGAATACCTCCTTTTGGGAATGTTTTAAGCATCCTTTTTTGAATTTACAAGTTCAACTTTTACTGCTTTCTCAACTTTTTTTACAACCGGTTTTTTCTCTACTACTTTTTTTACTTTTTTCTTCGGAAAATTTGTTTCAATTATGGAATGGGTAGGACATACATCAACACATTTTCTACAAAGTGTACATAAAACTGGGTCTATATAAGCTAAATTGTTATGCATAACAACAGCATCTTTCGGACAAATATCCTCACATTTTGAACAACCTATACACGCAACAGAACAGGATTTTTTTGCCACGCCACCTTTGTCTTCATTTAAACAACCAACAAATATTTTTAAATCACGTTTGTTTCTCGGGCGCATTTCAATAATATCTCTTGGACACTCTTCAACACAAGCTCCACACGATGTACATTTATCGGTTATAATTACCGGTAATCCGGTTGATTCATCCATATACATAGCATCAAACTTACAGACTTTTACACAATCACCATCACCCAAACAACCATATTGACAATCAGTCTCTCCACTATACACCATTGCCGAAATAGCACAGGTTCTTGGTCCCTGAAACTCCGTTGTTTTTGCGCGAACATCACAACTACCCTGACAACGTAAAACAGCTACTGTTGGATCTTTTTCTGCCACTTCTTTCCCCAAAGTACTGGCTATCAGATTCATTACATCATTTCCACCTACCGGACAAAACAAGTCTGAAATATCTTCGGTATTCACTAATTTTTCAGCAAATGATTTGCATCCAGGTGAACCACAACCAGCGCAATTTGCTCCTGGCAACAATTCATCAACTTCAGCAATCAACGGATTCTCATACACATAAAACTTTTTAGAAACCACATACAACACCACTGCAGCAACAATTCCTAAAGAAGCCAATAACAAAACACTGTACAATATTGAATCTGTCATTTTTAATTAAATTTTAATATTGAAATTTGAAATGCCTGTTGAAATGTATTTTTCAGCATATATATCACTACATAATAAGGAATTAAAACACATAAAGACAGCAAGCCAGCTACCCATTCTTTAACAAAAAAGGACGAAACAACCAACACCAATACCATCAAAATAAAAGGAAAAAAATAAGCCCAGAATACTGCTTTTAAACCTAATTCCTTTTTTAAAACTACTTCAACAGTTTCGTTTAGCTTAAAAGTTTCAATAGAATTTGAAATATCAATTTCTTTATCGTTTGAATCAGAAACTCCACAAGCCGATTGCGCTTTACAACCCTCGCAATTGATATTTCCTTTTAACACTACTGTAATTTTAGTTGATGCTATTTTTGAAACAACCCCTTGGTGAGTTATCATTTTACTATCTCCTTCTGTAAAACTTTTTAAGTCTAACAATTTCATATTCAACTCTCTATATTATTCTAAGTAAATTTAAATCATCTAATGTTTTAAAACTATGATTATTGTTAGCCTTTTGAGTAATTTCTTATAACATTTTAAATATGAAAAATCAACAAAAACAAGCATCATTTAATAGTATTTTTTTCAATGTTGATAGCTAATTATTAGGTATTTATCATTATTTACGCATTGTTAATAAAAAATACGTTTTTATGAATTGTAACAACCATTTAATTTATACTTTTAAAAGCTCGATTTATCACATAAAAAGCAATTCATGTTTATAATTTTTGACACAGAAACTACTGGCTTACCAAAAAAATGGAATGCACCCATTACCGATACGGACAACTGGCCTAGATGTGTTCAAATTGCTTGGCAACTTCATGATGAATACGGAAAATTAATTGAACATCAGGATTTTTTAATTAAACCAGAAGGTTTCAATATACCGTATGATGCTGAACAAATACATGGAATTTCAACCCAATTAGCTGAGGTTAAAGGTGAACGTTTAGAGCTAGTTTTAAACCTGTTTAACGAAGCTTTAAAAAAAGCAACCCATATTGTTGGGCAAAATGTAGGATTTGATGTGAATATTTTGGGATGCGAATTTCACAGAACTGAAATTCAAACCAATTTAACCCAGGCACCTGTTTTAGACACATGTACCGAAACAACCGCCACTTTATGTGAAATACCGGGAGGTAGAGGAGGTAAATTTAAACTACCTACTTTAACTGAACTTCATCAGCATTTATTTAATACTCCATTTGCTGAAGCTCATAATGCAACTGCAGATGTTGAAGCAACCACCCGATGCTTTTTAGAATTAATCAGGTTAAAGCTGTACACCAAAGAACAACTAAATGTTGAGCTAAATTACTTTGAAAATTACAAAACACACAATCCAGAAACTATAAAAGTAATTGGATTAAAACACGTTAATTTAAAGAGCGAAAGTAAAAAGTTAAAAGAAAAATCAGAAAGAAAAACATACCATACCTCAACTTCTGAAGAAAATAGTACAGCGCTTGAAAACGCAAAATTTTCACACTTACACTGTCATTCGCAATTTTCAATTTTACAATCCACCTCTAATATTGGAAACTTAGTAAATACCGCTATTAAATTCAATATGCCTGCCGTTGCCATGACAGATACCGGTAATATGATGGGTGCGTTTAATTTTGTAAAAGAAGGTATTGCTCATCACAATAAAGTAGTTGCTCATAACGAACATGTTGAACTTGCTAAACAAGCCAAACAAAAAATTGACAATGGAGAAGAACCTGTTTTAGAGATAAAAAAAGGAAAAGACACTTTTAAAATTGATTTAGAATTCGCAGAAAAAGAACTTCAAACACCTTTTAAACCAATTGTAGGTTGTGAATTTAATGTTTGTGAAGATCATTTAGACAGAACGCATAAAGACAATGGATATCAAATCGTTTTTTTAGCAAAAAATAAAAACGGCTATCACAATCTGGCCAAAATGTCGTCTATTTCACACACCAAAGGTTTTTATTATGTACCTAGAATAGACAAAAACATTATTGAACAATACAAAGATGATGTTATTGTTTTATCGGGAAATTTATACGGTGAAATTCCCAATAAAATTTTAAATGTTGGAGAAACTCAGGCAGAAGAAGCACTGTTGTGGTGGAAAGAACAATTTGGTAATGATTTCTATTTAGAAATTATGCGACACGATCAGGAAAATGAAAATCACGTAAACAACGTTTTGATTGATTTTTCTAAAAAACATAACGTAAAACTTATTGCCAGCAACAATACTTTTTACACCAAAGAAGAAGAGGCGGAAGCTCATGATATATTGCTGTGTGTTAAAGATGGTGAAAAAATAGCTACACCAAAAGGAAAAGGGCGAGGTTATAGATACGGTTTACCAAACAACGAATACTATTTCAAATCTCAGGAACAAATGAAAAATTTGTTCAATGATATTCCAGAATCAATCTGCAACATTCAAGAAATAGTTGATAAAATTGAAGTTTATACACTAGCCAGAGATGTATTGCTTCCAAAGTTCGACATTCCGCAACAATTTATAAACCCAGAAGATGAAATTGATGGTGGTGTGCGCGGTGAAAATGCTTATTTACGACATTTAACCTTTGAAGGTGCTAAAAAACGTTATGGAGAGGAATTAGATAAAGACACATATGAACGACTGGATTTTGAGCTCTCTGTTATTGAAAAAACCGGTTATCCGGGTTATTTTTTAATTGTTTGGGATTTTATTTTAGAAGCTCGTAATATGGGGGTATCTGTGGGCCCTGGTCGTGGTTCTGCTGCCGGTTCGGCAGTTGCTTATTGCTTATGGATTACCAACATTGACCCCATTAAATACGATTTACTTTTTGAGCGTTTCTTAAATCCTGATCGTGTATCGTTACCCGATATAGATATAGATTTTGATGATGAAGGAAGACAACGTGTTATTGATTTTGTAATTGAAAAATACGGAGCAAGTCAGGTAGCCCAAATTATTACTTATGGAAGTATGGCCGCTAAATCTTCCATTAGAGATACCGCACGTGTACTTGATTTACCGTTGAACGAAGCCGACAGAATTGCCAAATTAATTCCCGGAATTAAATTGCAGCATGTTTTTGGTGAAGATGAAAAAAGTAAAGGTAAAATTAAAGGATTAAAAGCTGAAGAGCTTGAAAATGTTGAAGAATTACGACGCATTGCTAAAGGGAACGATTTAGAAGGTCAAACCATTAAACAAGCTCGAAATTTAGAAGGGTCACTTAGAAATACCGGTATTCATGCGTGTGGAGTTATTATTACTCCTGAAAAAATTACCAATTTAATTCCAGTTGCTACTGCAAAAGATTCAGATATGTATGTCACACAATTCGACAATAATGTTGTTGAAAGTGCGGGATTACTAAAAATGGATTTTTTAGGGTTGAAAACACTGACTTTAATTAAAGACACCGTAAAAATTGTTAAAGCCAAACACAATATTGATTTAGTTCCAGATGAATTTCCTCTTGACGATAAAAAAACATACGAGCTTTTTCAACGTGGTGAAACTATAGGTGTCTTCCAATACGAATCTCCTGGAATGCAAAAGCATATGAAATCGCTAAAACCAACAGAGTTTGCCGATTTAATTGCCATGAATGCCTTGTATCGTCCAGGTCCAATGGAATATATTCCTTCGTTTATCGACCGTAAACACGGTAGAGAAGAAATTACTTATGACCTAGAGGATATGGAAGAATACCTCAAGGAAACTTATGGTATTACCGTATATCAGGAGCAGGTGATGTTACTTTCGCAAAAGTTGGCCAATTTCACCAAGGGTGAAGCTGATATGCTACGTAAAGCAATGGGGAAAAAAATATTTGCTCTGCTTGAAAAACTAAAACCTAAATTTATTGAAGGAGGTAAATCAAACAACCACCCTGAAAGTGTTTTAGAAAAAATATGGAAAGACTGGGAAGCATTTGCCGCGTATGCTTTTAACAAATCACACTCTACCTGTTATGCTTATATCGCTTACCAAACAGCTTATTTAAAAGCCCACTACCCTGCTGAGTATATGGCGTCGGTGCTTTCAAATAATATGAACGACATTAAACAGGTTACCTTTTTTATGGAAGAATGCAAACGTGCTGATATTCCTGTTTTAGGTCCGGATGTAAATGAATCTTATTATAAGTTTGCCGTAAATAATGAAGGTGCTATTCGCTTTGGAATGGGCGCAATTAAAGGTGTTGGTGCTGCTGCAGTTGAAGCCATTATCAACGAACGCAAAAAAAACGGTCATTACACATCTATTTTTGATCTTACCAAACGTGTTGATTTAAGAGCCTGTAATAAAAAAGCTTTTGACGGTTTGGTATTGGCAGGTGGCTTAGATTCTTTTTCAAATGCTCACAGAGCTCAGTATTATTCACAAGATGAAAAAGGCGTAACGTTTATTGAAAAAGCCATTCGCTTTGGAAACAAATATCAGGAAAATAAAAATTCTGCTCAGGTTTCATTATTTGGAGAAGCTTCAGAAATTCAATTTCCTGAACCTGAAATTCCTGAAGCGAAAAAATGGGGAATGATGGAAGAATTATCTAAAGAAAAAGAACTGGTGGGTATTTATATATCAGGACATCCGTTAGATGATTTCAAAACAGAAATTAAATATTTTTGCAATGCTGAAGTTGCAGTTTTTCAAAACCAGGCACAACTTTTAAATAGAGATGTTTCCATTGGAGGTATTATTACAGGAGTTGAACATAGAATAGCTAAAAATGGTAAAGGATGGGCATCCTTTACTTTTGAAGATTATTCAGGAAGTTATGATTTTAGAATATTTGGTGAAGAATATTTAAGATTTAAGCATTTTTTAGTTCCAAATTCGTTTTTATACATCAAAATTTTTGGTAAAAAAGGCTGGAATGACGATGTACGATTGTCTTTTACTAATATGGAATTATTACAAGATGTATTGGAAAGCTATTCAAAAAAACTAACCATTAATATTCAAATAAACGATATAAATAAGTTGAATATTCAAAAAATAAATAAATTATTAACGAGTTATAAAGGACAAAAAGTATTGACTTTTGTTGTATATGATACCGAAGAAAAATTAAAATTAACTATGCCAAGTAGAAAAATTAAAGTAGCTATTTCCAATGAATTTTTAAATGAACTGGAGCAACAACACATAAACTTCAAATTAAATTAAAACATTCTATGAGATTACTTATCATAAGTTTATTTTTAGTTTCTACTTTTTGTTTTGCCCAGAGTAAATCAAGTTATTTACAAAGCGATTTTTTCTATGGCAATGTTATGGCTGAATCTGCAGATACACGTGCTTTTTTAGAAGGGCATCCAACAGGTTTCATAATAAGTTATAACAATAGAACGTTCGGGGAAAAAAATTGGCACGAACACTATAATTATCCAGATACAGGTTACTCTTTTGCTTATCAAAATTTCAATTCAGAAATATTAGGTGAATTATATGCCATTTACGGGCATTATAATTTTTACTTTTTTAACCGTCAGGCTAAAAATAAACTAATTCTAAGAACCGGAATTGGCTTAGCATATGCTACAACCCCTTACAACAAAGTTACTAACAATAAAAATACCGCTTTTGGAACAAGAATTAATTCCTCATCTTATTTAAAACTCTCATATCAAAGAGAAAACATCCTAAAAAATTTAGGAATCAATGCAGGATTAACATTTATACACACTTCAAATTCAAATATAAAATCACCCAATGCCGGGGCAAATATTTATGCTGTAACTTTTGGATTAAATTATGATTTAAGTCAAGATAATACTTCAACTCACTTCATTTCTTCAACGGAGAGTATGTATTTTAAAGAACCTATAAAATTAAATTTAGCTGTTAGAGGCGGAATTAATGAATCTGAAATTATTGGAACTGGACAAAGAGGTTTTTTTGTGGCTTCAGCTTATCTTGACAAGCGGCTTAATAGAAAATCTGCATTACAACTTGGAGCAGATTTATATATATCACCAATACTAAAAGATTTTTACGAAGTAAATAAAACAATTCCTCATACACATTTAAAAGAAACAAATGAGTTTTCAAGAATTGGGGTTTTTATAGGTCACGAACTTTTTTTTAATAAACTATCTCTTGAAACCCAATTGGGTTATTATGTTAAATATCCCTTTGCATATGAAGGGCGAATTTATGAAGCCCTAAGTTTAAAGAGATATTTAAATAAAAAATGGTTTGCGGCATTACGCTTAAAAATTCATGCAGCCAATGCAGAAACTGTTGAACTAGGAATTGGAATTAGATTATAATATATGAGGATTTTTAAATTAATTATTACGCTTATATTGGTTACTTCATCTTTATTTTCTCAGGTAAAAAAAGATAGATTCTCCAATATTCAAACTGACTTTTTTATTGGAAAAAATATAGAACATGACAAAATATTAAAAGATGCCATTGACGGAACAGCCTATGGAGTTTTAATTAGCTGGAATACCGTGAGTTCTGAAAATTCAAAATTCAATAAATTGTACAATTTTCCTGAAAGGGGATTTTCATTCATTTACCAAAATTTAAATTCATCGGTTTTAGGTGAAGTTTACGGAGCTTATCGCCATTTCACCTATAATTTAACACCTTCAAAAAAAAATCAACTTGCATTAACTACTGGATTTGGAATTGGGTATGCCAACAAAAAGTACCACGCTGTAACAAATCCTAAAAACCATGCTATTAGCTCAGAATTATTGGTAACTGCCTATTTAAGACTACAATATTTTAAAATACTGAACAAACAAAATATAAGTATTAATTCGTCCATTGGTTTGTTACATTTTTCAAATACTGCTTTTAAAAACCCTAACTTAGGTATAAACACTCTTACGTTGAATCTGGGTGTCAATTATAAATTAAGACCGATTGATTTTCAAGAACAGGATGATTCTTTTGAAAAAATTGATTCTAAAATTAATTACAACCTTATTTTAAGAGCAGGATATAATGAATCAAAGGAAATTGGCTCAGGTTTGTTTCCTTTTTATACCGTCTCTGCTTATGGTGAAAAAAAACTGAATCATTACTCAACAGTAACTGCTGGAATAGATTTTTATAATTCAAAATTTTTAAAGAAATATATTGAAACCCAAAACACTAAAAATGGAACAAATTTTGATGAAACTAATATTTTTAGAGGGGGAATTTTTATTGGGCATGAATTAGCACAAAACCATTTTACTTTTATTTCTCAGTTAGGATATACTTTTTACTCTCCGTATGTTTATATAAGTAGAATTTATGAACGTTTTGGTATTAAATATAAATTGAGCAGGCATTTGTTTGCAGAAGCAACCTTGAAGGTAAATTTATTCAGAGCAGAAGCTTTTGAATTGGGTATTGGATATAAATTTTAATTAAATTTGAAACATGATTAAAAGATTAAGTTACTTATTATTACTACTATTTTTTTATGGTTGTAACAATGCTGATGGCAACGATTGTTTTCAAACAACAGGAGAAATAGTACAACAAGAAGTAGAAGTTGAAAGCTTTAATAAAATTGTAATTCACGAAAGAGTTGGATTGGTAATTGAAGAAGGTCCAGTGCAAAAAGTTGTTATAGAAACTGGTAGCAACCTAATTTCTGACGTTACTGTTGAAGTTATTGACAATGAATTAGTTGTAAGAGATCACAATGCTTGTAATTTTTTTAGAGACTACGGAACTACAAAAGTATATGTAACTTCACCTGATATTAATACGATAAGAAATGCTTCTGAACGAAGCGTAATTTCAAAAGGAATTTTAACTTACCCCTCTATATACCTGCGGTCTTCAGGGGAAGAAACCAAGTATTTTTCCATTGGTGATTTTTATTTAAACATTGAAAATGAAAACGTAAAAATTTGGGGAAATGGTATTGCTAATTTTTATTTAGAAGGTACTTCAAACAACTTAGATCTTAGTTTTTCAGATGGAAACACTCGTTTTCATGGAAAAGATTTTATAGTAAAAGACATTATTGTTAGACAAGTGAGCGCTAATGATATGGTTGTATATCCAACTGAAAGTTTAACAGGAACTATTCACTCAGTAGGTGATGTTATTTCGTATAACAAACCGCCAATTGTTGATATTGATATACAAAGTGACTATGGAGAACTAATTTTTAAATAGTTAGCTCTCTAAACAAGCTTTCCAGGTTTTTGTTTCTGGTATTTAACTGCAAAATTTTTAATCCATTTTCATTAGCAAAATCAAAAATAGCAGCCCGCATATCTTCTTTGGTATCAAACGTTAATTGCCAAATAGTATTGTGAATATTATCGGCCGCTGTTAAATTTGGAATGTTTTTAACAAACTGTTTTTCTATTTTAAAATCAAATTCAACTTCAATAATTTGAACCTGATTTTCTTTCAATTCCTTTAAATTTTTATCGGCAACAATTTTTCCTTTACTTATTAAAATAACCCTGTCGCAAACTGCTTCCACCTCCTGCATTATATGCGTTGAAAATATGACTGTTTTATCTCTGCCAACTTCTTTTATTAAATTTCTTATTTCAACCAATTGATTAGGATCCAGACCAGTTGTTGGTTCATCTAAAATCAACACTTCAGGATTGTGCAGTAAAGCTGCAGCCAAGCCAACACGTTGTTTGTATCCTTTTGAGAGCTGACCAATTTTTTTATGTGCTTCAGTAGTTAAATTTACCTTTTCAATAATAGTATCAACCTCGTTTTTTGACACTTTATGTATTAACGCATTGAATATTAGGTATTCTCGCACATACATATCTAAATACAATGGATTTTGTTCAGACAAATACCCAATGCGTTTTTGAACTTCTTTCTTATGTTTACCCACATCAAAACCGCACACGGTAACAACTCCTTCAGAAGCCGAAATATACCCTGTTATTATTTTTAAAGTAGTTGATTTTCCTGCTCCGTTCGGACCTAAAAAGCCAACTATTTCACCTTTGTTAATCTCAAAATTAATTGCATCAACAGCTTTTTGACTACCGTATAATTTGCTTATATTTTTTACTTCTATTGACATAAACCGTTTTAACAAAAATACATTATAATTATAATTAAATGTAACTTTTTAACGTTGTATGCTACATATAATTTTACAACCTTTGTAAAATATTAATTATGGGATGCTTTAGAGTTTTATTATGTATTATTTTTCCTCCGTTAGCCGTTATTGATAAAGGTTGTGGAAGTATTATTATTGTATTTATATTAACCTGTTTAGGATGGATACCCGGCGTAATTGCAGCTTTAATCATTAATAACAATCCAAATAACTAGTGAAAAAAGTTAAATTACAAAATTTAGGGTTAAAAGATTATAAGGAAACTTGGGATTTTCAAGAGCAACTTTTTCAAGATATTATTGACATTAAAATTGACAATAGAAGAAATGATGCAAATAACCCAACCCACCATCATTTTTTATTTGTAGAGCATCCACACGTATATACCCTGGGTAAAAGTGGCGACTTGTCTAATTTATTATTGAATGAAGCACAGTTAGTTCAAAAAGGAGCAACGTTTTATAAAATAAACCGAGGTGGAGACATTACCTATCACGGACCTGGTCAGCTTGTTGGTTACCCTATTTTAGATTTGGATTGCTTTTTTACCGACATTCATAAATACTTGCGTTTTTTAGAAGAAAGCATCATTAAAACTTTGGAAGAATACGGCATAAAATCTGCAAGAAGTAAAGGTGAAACAGGTGTTTGGTTAGATGTTGAAACTCCGTTTGCACGTAAAATTTGTGCCCTTGGAGTTAGAACCAGTCGCTGGGTTACTATGCACGGATTTGCCTTGAATGTAAATACCAATTTAGGTTATTTTGATAATATTATTCCCTGCGGAATTAAAGGAAAAGCAGTTACATCTATGGAAGCTGAATTGAACAGAAAAATTCCAATGGATGAAGTTCAGAAAAAAATATTAAAACATTTTGCTAACCTGTTTGAAATAGAATTTATAAAATAGTGGTGAATTGGCTATATCAAAAACATTAGATTTAATAAATTCTATAAAATATTTTGATGACGCTTTAATTTAAATAAGATTCCTGCCTTTGCAGGAATGACAATTTTATGAAACGCTGCTATGTTGTAATTTTTTGACCAAACTAATCCTCTTCGTTAAAATACACTTTGTAATATTTCATTTTTTTCTCTTCGTCGTAGCCTTTTTCTAAATATTCCTGCGAAGCATCAGGCGCATCAATATCTAATTTTATTTGAATATTGGTATCTAATTTTATCTCCGTTTTCATTTTTTGCTTTTGCTTTTTCAAAACAATGTCTGAAACTGCAAATTGATTTCTAACCAATACATCATTTACCTCTTCAAATTGCTTTTTATAATCTTCAAAAACGCTTTTATGATCTTCTTCCTCAAATAGCTCCTCTTTAAAATCGTGATAATTTACAGTTTCGTTCTCCTTCATATAATCCACCGTTTTTGCCAAAAACTTACTTTTTTCATGAATTCCATGATCCTCCAAAATCACATCATCAGCAAAATCAGAACACATTTCCATGTAATTTTTTGTATGCTGATTGTTATCATCGGCATATTTTACATTCAAAAAGTTTTTAATCCAATACTGGGCGTCGTAATTATTATTATCAACACTTAAAACCACCCTTCCTTCCGGATCGGAATAATTAATAATTAAACAACCTTTATCTAATTTTTTAGTACTTATCCCTTTTTGTACATACACATCCAGCGTATCAGTTTCCATATAGGTTTGAAAAAAATCAACTTTATTTTCAATCTTAAAAACACCTATGGCCTGTGTTACAATATCTTTAAACTCAACATCTTCAAACAAGGCAATAATAACATCGCCTGTTTTAATTTGGGCTGAATTTGATTGCTCAAATAAATGATTTACAATGTGTTTTGAAATTTCAACAAACGAAGTTTCATCGGTAAATATTTCGTTCGAATAATTATTAATTTCGTTTAAGTCAATATTTGCGTGATGATTAAATCGGTAACTTTCAGCAGTATTTGCAAAGGGTTTTAATAAAAAAGGTAACATTAAATTGTAACTTTCCTCATCAAACGTAATTACATTTTCTGAAAAAACATTGGTTGCACTGTTAAATTTATTACCAACTTTATGAATTATAAACTTTGATATTGCAGCTCTATTTCTTTTAATCATTTTTTACATTTTTTAAGCACTGACAAATGTAAAATAATTCTTGATTTTAAAGCCTTAGAACTCTAATTTTAATTGCTCAGGAAGTAAGCGAAATGATTTTCGGTGGTATTTTGTAACTCCAAACTCACGTATAGAATTTCTATGCTGTTTGGTTGGATATCCTTTATTTTTTTTCCAAAAATAATGAGGGTACTCAGCATCAATTTTCTGCATAAATTCATCTCTATATGTTTTTGCCAACACTGAAGCAGCAGCAATACTCAAGTATTTTGAATCGCCTTTTACAATTGTTTTGTATGGAATATTTTGATACTTATTAAATTTATTTCCATCAACAATAATATGTTCTGGTGTTACTGTTAGTTTTTTAATAGACTGGTGCATTGCTAAAATTGAAGCCTGTAAAATATTAATTTCATCAATTTTTTCTTCAGAAATAAAAGCAATTCCATAAGCAAGTGCCTCCTTTTCAATGACAGGACGAAGCGTTTCCCGCTGTTTTTCAGTCAACTGTTTTGAATCATTTAAAAATGGGTGTTCAAAATTAACTGGTAAAATCACCGCTGCTGCTACAACGGGCCCAGCCAAACAGCCTCTTCCTGCCTCATCTGTACCTACTTCTATTACATTGTTTTTGTAAAACTTTTTCAACCCCATTGTCTAAAATTATGATAACAAAATTAGCAATAAATAAACAATGACATTTTATTTTGTCTTATAAAATATTGTATGGTACAATTCGTTCAAATATTTTACCTTTGCTCCTTTATGAATAATATTAAAAATAATTTACTTCTTGTATTATTTACCCTTGTAACTTTTACAGTTAGTGGCCAGGTATTGAAACGTGAATTAGGGAATTCACTTTTTTCAAATGACACTACCAGAATGAAAAAAGAAATAAAGGTAAAATTAAGTGGAGATACCAAATTTACCGATTATAAAATTATTTCTATTGATTACGACACTACCTTTGTAGATACTACCTTAACACTAAAAAAAGATTTAAAATTCAATTATATTAGAAAAGATGATTTTGAATTGCTGCCTTTTCACAATCAAGGGCAAACTTATAATAAGTTAGGTTATAATTTTGAAAACAACACCTTGTTTCCAGAGATAGGAATTACAGCAAAACAATACAATTATAATACAGTTGAAGATATCTACTATTATTACGTTCCTACGCCTACTACAGAATTAATGTACAAAACCGGTTTGGAACAAGGGCAAATGCTGGATGCTTTTTTAACTATGAACATGTCAAAACAATTAAATGTTTCTATTGCCTATAAAGGATTGCGATCACTTGGAAAATATAGAAATGCTTTGGCAAGTCACGGAAATTTTAGAACAACATTCAACTATCAATCTAAAACTAAAAAGTACTTTGCAAGAGGTCATTTTTCATCATTTGATTTATTTAACACTGAAAATGGCGGACTAACAGATGCTTCCATATTTAATTTTGAAAGTGGAAACAGCAATTATATTGACCGAGCACGATTGGATGTAAACTTTGACAATACCGATAATATGTTTGAAGGAAAAAGGTATTATGTTGATCAAAATTATTCTTTAATTTCCCGAAACAGACGTATAAAAAATCAAAATGATCTTATAAAAAAGGATATAATTCAGAAGGAAAAGTACCAACGAACTATTAACCGATACCAAAAAGACACAGCAAACTTAGCCATAAATCAATCAAAAATAGATTCGCTTTCTTTTTTAGCAACGGCCATAACAGCTGATACCAGTCAACTTAGAAAAGTACTTTTTAAAAATGAAATAAGCCTGCAAATTGGTCATATTTTAAATTATGAAACCAAACATTACCGTTTCAATCAAAGTTCAACATACAGTAATTATGGCGACACGTATGACACGCCTATTTCAGATCACACCTCTTTTCAACAAAGAGAAAACCAGATTTATGCAAAATTCAAATCTCCAATTATTGGTAAATTAAAAGCAAAAATTAGTTATTATAACTACAACTACCATTATACCAGCGTAATTTTTGACAATGCTCAATCCATTACTGTGGGTGATAAACTAAAGGGAAATGCCATTGCCTTTGGTGCTGATTGGAAAACAAATTATAAAAACTTTTTTATTACCGCCAATGGTTCAACAATAGTTGGTGGCGACATTACCGGAAGCTCTCTAAAAGCTTCAGCATTTATAAAAAAAGACAGTAGCTATACTTTTAAAGGTTTTGCTGAATTTACTACAAAAACCCCCCATTTAAACAAACAGCTTTATCAAAGTGATTATAAAAAATTTAACTGGCATAACAATTTTAGCAATGAAGACATTACAAATGTTGGTATTGAATTTTCATCTAATAAATGGGGAGCATTTAGAGCCACTTACACCTTGGTAGACAATTACACCTATTTTAATGAAAATGCTTTACCAACTCAGGCAAACCAAACACTTCATTATTTTAAAATAAAAGCAAATAAAGCTTTTACATTGGGTAAATTTACCCTTGACAATACGGCTATGTATCAAAAAGTAGCAAAAGGTGAATCTTTTTTTAAAGTTCCTGAATTTGTAACTCGTAATTCGCTTTATTTCGCAGATCATTTATTTAAAGGAGACCCTTTGTACCTGCAAACAGGTGTTACATTTAAATATTTTACAGCGTTTAATGCAAGCGCATACAATCCTTTATTAAGTGAGTTTACTTTACAAAACACCCATGAAATTGGCAATTATCCAATTTTTGATTTTTTTGTAAATGCTCAAATACAACGAACACGCCTTTACTTTAAATTGGAAAACTTTTCAGCTGGCTTTACAGGCAGAAATTACTATACTGCTCCTACTTACCCCTATAGAGATTTAACCGTACGTTTTGGACTGGTTTGGAATTTCTTTATTTAGCCGAAAGTTGCTTTATTTTTATGTTGAAGGCGGCAAAGGTTAACGTCATAAACGGACTTAACCAATTAAAAATAGCGAATACAAAATACTCCGTTACTCCTACGCCTAAAACAGTAGATTGATACGCTCCACAAGTATTCCAAGGAATTAATACTGAAGTTACCGTACCTGAATCTTCCAAACTTCTACTTAAATTTTCAGGAGCCAACCCTTTATTTTCAAATGCTTTTTTAAACATTTTACCAGGAATAACAATGGCTAAATATTGATCTGAAGCTATGGTATTTAATCCTAAACAACTAATTACTGTACTTACAAATAATCCAAAAACCGATGAAGCTATTTTCAACAAAGCATTTGTAATTCGAGAAAGTGCTCCAATTCCATCCATAATTCCACCAAAAACCATGGCACATATTATTAAAAATATAGTCCAAAGCATTCCTTTCATCCCTCCTGAACTAAACAATTCATTTAGTTTTTCATTTTCTGTTGCTATTTCAGTATCCATAAAAATAGCATTGATAATTGCCTGAAAATTAGAAGATGATATTGAATTTAAAACCTCCGATTGAAATATAACTGCAAAAATAGCTGCCAATATTACACCTGCACCCAATGCAATTAATGGCTTTGTTTTTACTAAAATTAGGGCTATTACCACCAACGGAACAATAAACAAATACGGTGAAATTTGGAATGTTTTATCAATGGTATTTAACAATTCACTTAAATCTGCTTTCCCGGTTGCTTCAATATTAAAACTAATAATTGTAAAAACAGTTAGTGTTACTAAAATTGTTGGTACTGTTGTAATAGACATATATCTAATATGGGTAAACAAATCTGTTCCAGCCATTGCTGGAGCTAAATTTGTAGTATCGCTTAAAGGAGACATTTTATCGCCAAAATATGCGCCTGAAATTACTGCACCGGCAATCATACCCGTTGGAATGCCTAATGCCGTTCCAATACCTACCAATGCAATACCAACCGTTGCTGAAGTTGTCCATGAACTACCTGTTGCTATGGAAATAATTGCAGCAATAATTACCGAAGCTGGTAAAAATATTGTTGGGTTCAACACCTGAAGACCATAATAAACCATTGCAGGAATAATTCCACTTACCAACCACGTTCCTGCCAAAGCGCCCACCAAAAATAAAATTATAACAGGAACAAAAACACTTTTAAAATTTTCTATAATTTCTATCAGCATGGTTTTTAAGTTTACCTTATTTAATAAGCCAACAACTGCTGCCACAACACCACCTAATAATAAAATATACTGATTGGAATAAGCCCCTAACAACTCTCCATTGGCTAAAAAAATGTTATAGGCCAACATTAACATTAAAGCAACCACAGGAATCAAAGCTTCGAAAATGTTAAGCTCCTTATTTTCAATAATTTTTTGACCATCTATTTTTAGTTCCGATAAGTTACTTTTTTCTTGCATTTATACTATTTTGAGATGTAATGATACACAAATTTGAAAGTTTATACAAATGAAAAGCCCCACTCCAAAATTGAGTGAGGCTTCCAAAAGAATAATTGAATAATAATTTTATAGTACTTCTGTTTTTTTCATACACTTTCGCATAGCCCTGTAGGTTCTTTCAATATCGTTATCTAAACCAATTGAAAAACGTATAATACCATCAGACAATCCCATATCTTTTTGTTCATCTTCAGGAATTTCAGATGATGTACTTGTACCCGGAGCGCTAAACAATGTTTTATAAAAACCTAAACTCACTGCTAAATAACCAAGATTATCATTTTGCATTAATTCCATTAATTCGTTTGCTTTTTCCAAACTACCAACATCAACCGTTAGCATTCCTCCAAAACCATATTCTTTATTATACATTGATTTAAAAAGCGCATGATTAGGGTGGCTTTCCAAACCTGGATATACTACTTTTAAACCATCTTCTTCAAATTTTTCTGCTAAAAATTGAGCGTTCATACTGTGTTGTTTCATTCTAATATGAAGCGTTCTCAGGTTTTTTAAAATACTGGCTGCTCTTAAACTATCCATTACAGGACCTAATAACATAGCTGCGCCATCATTTACGTTTCGCAAAGCGTCTATAAACTCCTGAGATCCACAAACTACTCCACCAACAGTATCATTAGTACCATTAATAAATTTGGTTAAACTGTGAATGGTAACATCGGCTCCTAATTTTTGAGGTGAAATCATTAACGGTGAAAATGTATTGTCAACCACCAATTTTACATCATGTTTTTTAGCAATTTTTGCCAATTCAGTAATGTTTGCAATTTCAAGTAACGGATTACTTATTACTTCGCAATAAATTACTTTTGTATTTTTTGTAATTGCAGCTTCTACTTTTTCTAAAGATGTAATATCTACAAATGAGGTTGAGATATTAAATTTTGGTGCAAAATTCTTTAAAAAAGCGTACGAGCCTCCATAAATGGTTCTACTTGATACTATATGATCTCCTGCGCCACACAATTGCATTAGCACAGAGGTAATTGCCCCCATACCTGATCCCGAAACATTGGCAGTTTCGGTAAATTCCATCGCAGCCAAGGCTTCACTTAAATATAAGTTACTTGGACTTGTATGACGTGAATATAAATAACAACCTTCTGCATGACCTTCAAAAGTGTCAAGCATTGTTTTAGCGTGTAAAAAAGTATAGGTTGCCGAATCGGAAATGGAAGGATTTACACCTCCAAATTCTCCAAAATATTGTAAATCCTGAATGTTATTGGCTGGTTTATTGCTCATAATCATTTATTTTTTTTATAAAAATACAAAACGTTTAGATTATTATCTTTTATTTATAATAAAATCAGTATTTTTATCTCCTATATGCACTATTAAAAGCATATATAACTTTAATAACTTTAATTTTAGTATAATTTTAGAAAAAATTACTTCCTATGCACCATCTTGATAAAATAGATAGAAATATATTAATGCTTTTACAGGAAAATTCGAAAATGAATATCAAAGAAATTGCATTAAAAGTAGGTCTTACAGCCACTCCTACCTATGATAGAATTAAAAGACTTGAAAAAAATGATATTATTAAACGATACATTATTGAAGTAAATAAAGAAAATGTTGGATTAAATTTATCGGTTTTTTGTCAGGTAAAACTTCAGGTACATTCAAAAAATCTCATCAACCAGTTTGAAAATGCCATTTCAAAAATGCCCGAAATAATTGAATGTTACCACGTAGCCGGAAATTTCGATTATTTGTTAAAAATTGTAACGCCCAATATTAAATCGTATCAATTGTTTTTAAAAAACAAATTATCGGTACTGGAATCAGTAGCCAATGTGCAAAGCAATATTGTAATGAGCACTGTAAAAGAACATACAACGCTTACGCTTACTGCATAAAGCTGGGTAAAAAGTTATTATGAATAATAAAAATACAGTATTTAAACAAGTTAAGTATTTCTTACTTCTGTTTTTAAGTCTTATTTCAGATTAGTCGGACAAAGAGCGTGTTTTTAAATTACTCAAATCGTGTTTATGTATTATTTCGTTGCTTGTTTCAATTATTAATTTAGCAAATACAAACCAAATAAGAAATCTACGAGTATTTTCGTAAAAAGGCGAGTGTTGGCAATAAATAATATAGGTTGTTAGCACAAGTTTTTATCCGTCAATTGTCATATGTTTAGGTTTCATTCCAATAAAGTCAATCGAAACATAATGCCTTATTGGTTTTGAATCATATGTTATCGACCTATAAGTTGTTCCATTTTTTATTTTTTCGATTGAAATTCCGTCAAATTCATATTCAGAATCAAAATTTTCAAGTCCAGAATTTTTCACATTTTCCTCTAATTCTTTTCTTAAAAAAGGAAGGATTATTTTTTCTTTAATTTCAGCATACTCATTATCTAACTTTTTAAAAAAATCTTTTTGCTCAATGGTTGGTCCATTTTTATCCGCATCAATAATGAGTCCAATTTCTTTTCCTTGGAATTTCACTTTTCCATCGTAGAAGTTTTGCCTTTTAAGGCAATGTCTAAATACAAAATTTGAGGTTGTGTTTTGTTAATCAAATCAACGGCATCTTCAACATTAGTTGTCTCTCCTATAATTGAGACCTCTGGGCAATACTTTTTAAAAAAAATGCTGAGCATATTTAAATTTTCTTGCTCATCATCTACAATTATGGCTGTATAAGTATTCATGTTACTGTATGACATTTTCTTTTAAATTTTTCGCTAAAAAAATAAAATAATTTGACTTACCCTAATCGATGTAATAAACGATTTATTATATGTAATAAGCGGTATTTTTAAGTGTAATTTTATTATTTTTAATTCGAAATCAATAATCTAATATACAGCTATTATCATTGATAATTTTTATTATACCTATATTTTGATGTTGCAATATGCAAGGCGCATAATGGAGGAGATCTAAAAGTATTTAAAAAGTAGCGATAACAAATAAGTTATAAATTAAGCTATCTATTTGCTACCAAAGTTACTTGAATATCAAATTCATCATTTATAAATTTTTCTTTTAAATTATTAAAAAATGATTTTGACTTGTATTTAATATTGAAATCAGCTCTATTAATTTTAATGGTTTCACTTTTTAAAGAAACACTATTTTCAGTTATTGAAACCACGGCTGGAAATGAAATTTCTTTTGAAATTCCTTTTATAACCATATTACCGGTAATTATAGATTTTCCTTCTTCTTCTTTTACATTTGTAATTTCAAATTGTGAAGTTGGAAATACTTCTACCTCAAAAAAATCTTTCGCTTTTAAATGCCCTTCCAATCGTTTGCTTCCATCAGCATCTTTTAGTGTAGCCATTGCAACTTCAAAAGAGCCTCCTAAAATTTTTTCATCTTCCAATTCAATAGCTCCCGAATTAAATAAAATAGTTCCCTCATGAGAACCTGTTGGTTTGTACCCTTTCCAATTTATTAAAGAATTTTCAATATCAATACTTACACTTTTGGTAACCTTTACAATTGGATTGGTAAACGACATTAGTACCAAAACTAACGACAATGCTAAAATTCCTGATTTTTTCATTTTTGATTATATTTTTAAATAGTATAGTACAATAGTACCAATTTTACAGGTATACTTACAAAGTAAACCAAGTATTTTAATAGTTTTTTAACATTCAAAATAGTTATGCTCTATTTTTTGAATCTATAATTATAGTCACAGGACCATTATTTACAAGATCAACTTTCATGTCTGCTCCAAATTTACCAGTACCCACTTTTTTACCTAACTGATTCTCAAATTCAGCCACAAATTGATTGTATAATGGAATAGCAACTTCTGGTTTTGCTGCTTTTATATATGAAGGTCTGTTTCCTTTTTTTGTACTTGCCTGTAAGGTAAACTGGCTTACAACAATAGCATCTCCTTGAACCTGTATAATGGACTTATTCATAACCCCGTTTTCATCGTTAAAAATTCGAAGATTGACAGTTTTTTTCACCAACCATTCTATATCTTCAACAGTATCAGCGTTTTCAATACCAACTAATAATAATAAACCAGATTTTATAGAACTTATAATTTCACCCTCAATTGTAACCGATGCTTTGGAAACTCTTTGTATAACTAATTTCATTTTTTGACTTTGATTTTGACTAAGACGAAGACTCTAACTTTCTATTGAAGAGATTACTTCAACCTTGACAGGTTTCGCAATGACGAGCAACAACTTTGATCTTTTCCTTTTGTTTCGCAATAACGGACAACAGCCTTGTTCTTTATCTTTTTTAACTTCTCTTGGTTTACACCAAATTTAACATTTAAATAAACATCCATTGAACCCATATGCAAATTTAAAATGACGTTTTAGTATTTCTCACTACTCACTCAACACACTTCTCAAATCAACTATAAATATCAACCCTGTAATGTTCTTCATCGCCTTCCATCATTTGCAAATAACTATTGTAACGTGAATAAGCTATTTCTCCAGCTTCAACAGCTTCTTTAATAGCACACTTTGGCTCGTTTATATGTTTACAATTATTGAATTTACATTGCGATTTTAAGGCAAAAAATTCAGGAAAGAAATCGGTAATTTCTTCGGGGTCAAAATCTACAACTCCAAAACCTTTTATTCCTGGGGTATCAATTATAAATCCTCCAAAACTTAAATGAAACATTTCAGCAAAGGTTGTTGTATGCATTCCCTGTTTATGCGTTTTTGAAACTTCAGCAGTTTTTAAATTTAAACCAGGTTCAATAGCATTAATTAATGTAGATTTCCCAACACCAGAATGACCTGAAAACATGGTAGTTTTACCAACCATTAATGCTTTTACTTCATCAATTCCAATATTTTTAGTAGCTGAAATTGCAATACATTTGTACCCAATTTCAGTATAAATATCATCTAGAATTGCAAGTTTCTCCAGCTGCTCATCAGTGTATTGATCTAGTTTATTAAAAAGTAAAACCGTTTCAATACTATACGCTTCAGCAGTTGCTAAAAACCGATCTATAAAACCTGTAAAAGTTGGTGGGTTATCTATGGTAATTAATAAGAAAGCAATATCTATATTGGCAGCAATAATATGTGTTTGTTTTGATAATTTAACCGATTTACGAATGATGTAGTTCTTACGCTCTACAATCTCATTAATAACACCTGTTTCTTTTCCTTCTTCTAATTTAAATTTCACATAATCACCTACCGCTACCGGATTGGTACTTTTAATTCCTTTTATACGAAATTTACCTTTTAAGCGGCATTCAACCACTTGTTCATTTTCGGCGTACACTGTGTACCAGCTTCCTGTAGATTTTGTAACAACTCCGTTCATTACTGCAAATATAATTGAATTGTTTACTAATGAAACAAAAAAATGAGTACCTGTTATTTTTGATATTTTGTTTTTTATGAAAAATGAATTCAGCGACTTATTTTCGTTCTAAAAAAACATTGGCAATTGCATGTTTAATAATTGCTTTTTTTAATACTTTATTTTCGTAGAAATACTCATTCTTTTTCCCATTTTGAGGGTTAATTACTAAGTATTTATGATTGCCCATTGATTTAACAGTTGTTTTTTGTCCGCTTATTTCAAAGTACATATCCTTAATATTTTTTGGCTCATTAAAAAAAAGTAAACTCCCACTAAATTTAATAACATCATTTATAAACAACACTTTATCTTTTTTATCTAATTTATAACCTTTCCCATTTTTAATTATTCGGGTATTGGATTTTACTTGATTTTTTTTATATGTTTTAAGAGTAGATTCTAAAAGCACACCTTCTTTGTAAATACTGGTTTGTATATACTTTCCTTTAATTTTAAAAATAATTCGAACTTCAAACTCACTAATTGCCTCAATAAACAATTTACCTTCTTTTTCTTCTTGCCTAACCTTAATTTCACCTATTTCCATTCCCAAGGCACGAATATTAAAAATTTGTGACTGTATTTTATTTTGTGATATGCAACTACAACCATAAATTAATAAGCAACTAATAAAAATTATATTGATTTTATTCAATTTCATAAGCAACGTTTAGATAATCTACGCTTAACGAGTTACTTAAATTTACCACATATAATTTGAAAAACAAAATTCTTAAATAGTTATAATTAGGAAGCAACCTCGCTAATTAGGTTTTCAATTTGATATGAAACATTCATATTTCTACAACAAATAGAACTTGAAAAATAAATTATATTTGTTCCTTTACAATTAATTAAAAAAACAATTATAAATGAAAAAATTAGTATTATTATCTGTTTTAGTTATTACTTCAATTGCAAATTTAAATGCTCAAAGCTTTGAATACAAAGTTATTACAAGTGTAGAATCAATTGTTCCCATGGGTTTGGGAAGATCAAGAATAATTTCCTCAGATGAAGAAAGAAATTATAAAGATTTTACCTCCTTGAGATCTTCAGAAAGTAAAAAGCAAAATAAGTCTAAAAGAAAAGATATTAAAATTGAGCAGTTTGAAGAAACAAAACTAGTTAACTTTTACAGTATTGCTGGTATAAACTTTGAAAATATAGCTTCAAATGATGCTGTAATATCTTCTAAAATAAATACAATGATTTCTGAAGGATGGGATTTGGCTTTTGTAACAAGTGGTGTTGAAAGTGATTCCGGTAAAGGTGATGGAAAAGGTATTTTTATAACAAGGTTTATTTTTAAAAGAGCTAAATAAAAAAAGGGAAGTAATACTTCCCTTTTTTTATATAAATTAATCTTTTATTTATTTAACCTTATGCTGAATATTAATTGATTCTACATGAATAGCTCTAAACACTTCTTCAACAAAATCTTTGCTTAAGCCTTTACTTGTTCCGGCTTCAACCATAGCTGATAAAATATCTGACCATCTTCCACTTTGTAAAATAGCTACATTTTCCTGATGCTTAATTTTTCCAATTTCTTCAGCAATTCTCATTCTGTCACTCAATACATCAATAATATTGCCGTCAATTAAATCCAGCTCTTTTCTGTGTAAGTTTAGCTTACGCTGAAACTCTTCTTTTGTACTGCTTTTCTGACGAATTTTTAAATCGTGCGTAATTTGATTTAACTGTGCAGGTGTAATTTGCTGTGCAGCATCACTCCATGCATTGTCTGGATCACAATGAGTTTCAATCATAAATCCATCAAAATTTAAATCCAATGCCGTTTGCGACACATCTAAAATAGTATCTCTACGACCACAAATATGTGAAGGATCTAAAATTAAAGGTAAGTCTGGAAATTCCTTTTTCAATTCAATAGCAATATGCCATTTTGGTTTGTTTCTGTAATGCAAGGTATTGTAAGCTGAAAACCCTCGGTGAATTACTCCTAATTGTGAAATTCCGGCTGCTTTAAAACGCTCTACACCACCTAACCATAAAGCCAAATCTGGATTTACAGGATTTTTTACCAAAACAGGCTTGTCAACACCTTTTAGTGCATCGGCAATTTCCTGAACAGCAAATGGATTAACAGTAGTTCTTGCTCCAATCCATAAAATATCTACATCGTATTTCAATGCCAACTCAACGTGATTTGCATTTCCAACCTCTGTAGTAATTTTCATTCCGGTTTCTTCACGCACACGTTGCAACCAAGGTAAACCAACTTCACCAACACCTTCAAAACCTCCCGGACGTGTTCTTGGCTTCCATATTCCTGCTCTAAACACATTGGTATCAGTATCCTTTAACAAATGTGCTGTTTTCATCACCTGCTCCTCGGTTTCTGCACTACAAGGTCCTGCTATTACAATTGGATGTGATAACTCCATGCTATCTAACCATTTTCTGTTTTCTTTCGTTATTTCCATCTTTAGTATACTTCTTAATTTTATTTAATTCGGTTATTTATTTTTTCCAGTTCTAATTTTATAGCGCCATCTGGCTCATTCGCTAAAATTGTGTATCAAACATTTTTAACGCTTTGCCCCGTTTTCTTTTATTCCTTTTAGTATTGTTTTAATATAGTTGGTATCATCCATAGTTTGATTCAACATTTCTTCATTACCAGCTTCAATATATGTTTTAAACTCTTTCAAATTTTTAATGTACCCCTCTAATGATTTGATTAAATTTTCTTTATTCTTCATAAAAATGGGTGTCCATGTTTTTGAAGAACTCTTTGCCAATCGAACGGTTGAAGCAAAACCAGTACTTGCCATATCAAAAATAGCTTCTTCGTTTTTTTCAATCTCCAAAACCGTTTTACCAAGCATAAATGAACTTACGTGCGATAAATGCGAAACATAGGCAATATGACGGTCATGTTCAACAGGATCCATCATTTTTATACGCATATTTAATACTTTAAACAAGCTTAAAGCCTTGTCTAATATTCGCCAGTCGCTTTTTTCAGGCTGACAAATGATATTTACTTTATCGTCAAATAAATTTAAGATGGCGGCCTCAGGTCCTGAAAATTCAGTTCCAGCCAACGGATGCGCAGCTACAAAGTTTTTACGATTTATATGGTGTTCCAATTCATGGCAAATTTCCTGTTTTACCGAGCCTACATCAAAAACCAATGTGTCACCTGAAACCAGTTCCAATACTTTTTTAGTTACCTCCACTATTTTATCAACCGGAACGGCTACAATAACAATAGATGCCTTTCCAATTTCTGAAAAATCAACCTCTTTATCAATTACGCCTAATTCCAATGCTTTTGAAACATGACTGGAATTTTTGTCTATTCCCCATACTTCAAAGCTTCGCCTATGCTTTAAATCCAACGCCAAAGAACCTCCTATTAAACCTAAACCAACTACTGCCAGCTTTTCCATATGCTATTTAGTTTTAGTTGTTAAACGGTTTAGTACTTCTAATAGCACTTCTTCTGAAACACATAATGACGACCTTATAAAGCCTTCACCATTGCTTCCAAAAATAATTCCCGGAGTGATAAACACCTCTTTCTCATCCAACAGTTTATCTGTAAATTCTTCAGCAGTTCTACCTTCCGGTAATTTTGCCCAAACAAACATACCTCCTATGGTTTTATCATATGTACAATGCAATGCATCAAAAATTTTCCAAACTAATTTTCTCCGTTGTGTATAAATGTCATTCAATTCATTAAACCACGAATTTGAACTGTTTAATGCTGCAATAGCTCCTTTTTGAATACCCAAAAACATGCCTGAATCCATATTGCTTTTTACCTGTAAAATGGTGTTAATTATTTCTGGATTACCTACAACCATTCCAACACGCCAGCCCGCCATATTGTATGTTTTACTCAATGAGTTCAATTCAATGGCAACCTCTTTGGCTCCTTCAATTTCTAAAATACTTATTGGATTGTTATTTAGAATAAAACTATAAGGATTGTCGTTTACAATTAGTATTTGATGCTTTTTAGCAAAGGCAATTAATTTTTTAAAGTCATCTTTTGAAGCCACAGCACCTGTTGGCATATGCGGATAATTTACCCACATAATTTTTACATTGCTTAAATCTTCTTGCTCCAATTCGTCAAAATTGGGTAACCAGTTAGTTGCTTCGTTTAAATTGTAAAAAATAGCTTCAGCCTCTACTAAATTTGTTACCGATGCATAGGTTGGATAACCAGGATTAGGAATTAACACTTTATCGCCTTTGTTTAAAAAAGCCATAGAAATATGCATAATGCCTTCCTTAGACCCCATTAATGGCAATATTTCATCTGCGGCATTTAAACCTACACCAAATTGATTTTGATAAAAACTGGCTATAGCTTCTCTAAATTCAGGAGTACCCTGGTAACTTTGGTATTGATGTGATGTTGGTAATTTTGAGGTACTTGTTAATGCTTCAATTACATGATTGGCAGGAGCCAAATCAGGACTACCAATAGCAATATTAATAATTGGTTTTCCTGCATTACGCAAAGCTGCCACCTCTCTTAGTTTTTTTGAGAAGTAGTATTCTGTAACATTTTTTAATCTATCAGCTTTTTGAATCATTATCGTTTACTTTTGGTATATTCTCCTATTATTTGCAACATTTCAACTTTTTCTTTTACTTTATTTAATGCATCGTAATAATTGGCATAACTATTAAAAATAAAATCTGCAAAAAATGCATATTTCCAAGGTGTTTCAATTACCGGCATGGATTGAATTTTGGAAAGATTTAAATTGTGATCGGCTAAAATGGTTAATACTTCAGCCAAACTTCCGCTTTTGTCGCTTGTTACAAATTTTATGGAAGCCTTATTTGCTGACAGCGTTCTTTTATTATCGTCTTTTGAAACAATAAAAAAACGTGTTGCATTGTCTTTTATGGTTTGAATTTCAGGTGCTATAATGGTTAAATCATAAATTTCAGCCGCCAATGTGCTTGCAATAGCGCCTACACCCAACAATTTGTTATCATGAATTCTTTTAGCAACGCTTGCCGTATCTTTATCTTCAATTAATTTTATATGCGGATACTCTTTAAAAAATTTATGACATTGCAGTAATGCCATAGGATGCGAGTATACCTCCTTAATATCAGCAATGTTTTGCCCGTTAAAAACCATTAAATTATGATGTATTGGTAAATAATGCTCTCCACTAATGGCTAATTTGTAATCGTCAATTAAAGCATAGTTAGGTAAAATAGCACCTGCTATGGAATTTTCAATAGCCATAATAAGCACCTCAGCCTTATCTTGTTTTAACAACTCAGGCATTTCAGTAAAAGACAAACATTCAATCAAATCAATATTTTTACCAAAATATTGTTCGGCAACTATATGATGAAATGATCCTTTTATTCCTTGAATGGCTACTCTCATTTTATTTCTTTCTTATAAATAAGTTATTTAAAAAAACCTCAAATAACTTCTAAAAAAAAAGCCTCGATTTTATCGAGACTTTTAAATTTTATTATGGTCACATAATACACACAAAGCCTCAACCTTTATTCATAAAATAAAAGTAAAAATAGAAGCGGTTAAATGTATTAATTAATTTCACGTGTAATTGTTTATTGCTCACATGCAACATCCCTATAATTTTTACTATATCAGACTAAAAATTAGTCTTGGACGTTTCATTGTGTTGATTTTCACGACAAATATATACATTGATTTTTAATGAACAATATTTTTTAATGAATTTATAGAATAAATATCTTTTTGCAATATCAACCTTACTTTTATTATAATATTCACATTTAAACTGCTTTTTTTACTATTATTTTTCAATTTTAAAAACGCAAGTAATAGCTCAATTACTTAACTATTTATTCAAAAAACATTACATTTGAAACTAATTTTTAAAAAAAAAGTATGAAGTTTTCATATCTACCTTACTTAATTGCTTTTGGTATATTTTTAAATGCCGGTGCGCAGGAAAAATCATTTTATTACAATGTTGAATTCAATGCTGGTTTGAGTGCAAATGATTCACTTCCTTTTTGGATGACTGCAAATAATTTTGGGAAAGTTCCAAACTCAAATTATGCGTTGGCAACCGCTACATTTGGAAAAAATTTCAATGAAACTAAAAACTTTAGTATTGCATTTAAAGCAGCCGTTACCGGTGCTATAGCCAATGAAAATAATGCCCTGATAAACGAATTATACGCCAGTGTGCGCTCTAAAAAATTTCGACTTGATATAGGTAGTAAAAATGATGAAATTGTATTTAAAGGACTTTCATCTTCCAATGGAAACATTACCAAATCAACCAATGCCCGAGCCATTCCAGGTTACACACTAAGTACCCTAGGCTTTATAGAACTGCCATTTGCAAAAAAATGGTTAACATTTAAAGCCAGGTATGGCGACTATTTGTTAAATGACCCACGGTATGTTGACAATGCCAGACTGCACGCCAAAAGTTTATTTTTAAAAGCGCAATTAAATCCAACACTTGATGTAGTTGCAGGTCTTAACCATTATGCACAATGGGCTGGTACTTCTCCAACAGGTGAAAAACAACCTGCAGGATTTAAAAATTATTTAAAAATGGTTGTTGCAAGCGAGGGAGGAAGCGATGCGCTTTTAACTGACCAAATGAATGTGCTGGGCAATCAGTTAGGATCGTATTTATTGCAATTGAACCACCAGGGAACTAACACAAACTGGAGCTTGTATTGGTCGCATCCTTTTGAAGATCGATCAGGAATGGATCTTATAAATGGTCCTGATGCCTTGTATGGCTTTTTTATTGATTTAAAAAAACCAAAAAATATACTTACGCATGTATTGTTTGAATATACCCATACCAAACATATGAGTGGTTCAACCCCAAGGAATGAGGGAGAAGGATATTTAGGAATGGATAATTACTTTAACAATGGTGTTTATAAATCTGGGTGGACGTACTTTGGCAACACCTTAGGATCTCCTTATTTTACAGCTGAAACTCCTGATACACAAGGTGTAACCAATGGCGTTGTAAAAGGAGATAACCGTTTTACCGCTGTAAATATGGGTTTTAAAGGGTATTTAAATAAATTTCAGTACAAAACTATGGTAAGCCATGTGACGTATTATGGCTGGTTTAACGATTTGTATACACCCAAACACACCCAATTTTCAGGCTACTTTGAAGTGGTACTACCGAAAATAAAAAGATTGCCATTCCAAATTAATATAGGTACTTCTTTTGATATTTCTAATTACACGAGTAACAACGTTGGTGGATTTATTAGCTTGTCAAAAAAAGGTTTATTTTAAATTCTCTCGTATGCTATCATTCTTTAAAAAAAGAACCCCCATTACCACATTATTTGATGAACATTTTGTCGACTTCCACTCGCACCTGCTGCCAGGCATTGATGATGGTGCTAAAAATATGGAAACATCTATTGCATTAATTAAACGAATGCATAGCTATGGGATTAAAAATTTTATTACAACTCCACATATTATGAGTGGTGTTTATGACAACACTCCTGAATTAATTCTTAAAAAACAACAGGAACTTCAAAGTCATTTAAAATCAATAGGTCTTACCAATATTACCTTGGGAGCAGCAGCAGAATATATGCTGGATGCTGGATTTGAGAAATTGCTAGAAGAAAAAAAATTATTAACCCTAAGCGATACTAAAATATTGGTAGAAATGTCGTATCACAGCCCACCTCTAAATTTATACGAACAGTTATTTAATATTCAAATGGCTGGCTACCAACCTATACTGGCACATCCTGAACGGTATGCTTTTTACCATAGAAATAAAAAGGAATATACCAAACTAAAAGAAGCTGGCTGCCTGTTTCAGTTAAATTTATTATCACTTTCTACCTATTACGGAAAGGATGTTCAAAAGGTAGCCATTGATCTTTTAAAAGAAGGCTTGATTGATTTTGCCGGGAGCGACACACATCATATGAGACATTTAGATGCTTTGGAAAATATTAATCAACCTAAAATTATTGAGCTTGTTAAACCTGTTTTAAAGAATAATCAAAGTTTAATGTAGGATAGCATTAAAGGAGAACTGTCATTCCCGATAAAACACTTTTATTCAACCAATCCGATATTTCTGATTCGCGCAGGTGGGGATCTTTTATGAAGTGGAGTTCAAAGCTTAATTAGATGCCTTTACAACCGCGCGCCACCTGGCTCCTTCATTAAAAACAGCTACAAGCTGTTTTCTTTACATTCGGCCCTGCA